>Ga0307507_10001230_pt1 | contig 57135 bp, 25 predicted proteins | sample 7_EM_MG_FD_207223 | JGI IMG/M metagenome (GOLD analysis project Ga0307507, IMG submission 207223) | Populus trichocarpa ectomycorrhiza microbial communities from riparian zone in the Pacific Northwest, United States - 7_EM | ecosystem: Host-associated > Plants > Roots > Unclassified | place... | reverse complement strand
ATTTTAGAATTGGCAATATACTTAATTAGGCAGGCGGTAGGCCTATTTAGGCAGGCGGTGGGGCCCCACCGTTATAACTATGCCGACCGTCATAACCCTATCACCTACGTTATACCTACCCTTTTTCTTATATATAGTTTAAGAAAGTCTTTTAATCTTTAACTATAATACGCGGTTAAGACTTCTGGTGTTAATATAAGGCTAAAGGCCAATTAATGTCTGAATTGACTTGTTAAAGCTATAGGTATCTTAAAATAAGGTTATACCCCTTAATTTCTACGGCACAGAAGCGTATCTCCTGCGTATTCTATAGACTATTACGGTCCTAGCTAGCCATAAAAAAGGTTTATTCCCTATAGTATAGAATCTAGTAGCCTTTAATGCTTTAAATGGTAGGCACCTATAAGCTACTAAGGTCCAAATCCAATTCCTTTACTAGTAATTAAGAAATAAACCCTATAGTCACGCCGCTATCTATAAGGCAGTCTTATATTACCTATTTATTATTAACTTAAATAGAGACGGGAATAACCATATAGTGGCTTACTTCCTTCTTCTCTTACTAGCCTAGTATAAGGGAGTAAAGGTCTACTAGGCTCCCTCTTTTCCCAATTAAGCCAACTCTTACTTCTTCTACTAGTAGAAGCGCTATATATGGCCCTCGCTACCGTAGTTATAACAGCTATATAACTCTTAGTTCTATAGTTTCTGCCTATTATTATTCTGGGGTTAACTAGTATTACTTTAGGATTATAAAGCCTACCCGCATTATCCTTCCGTAAAGTAGTTAGGTTAGAATCTACCCCTTTTATTAAAGCTAGGTCTAGTTCTACGCTCTTTATTGTTGGCGTCTCGTTCCTTTCACTTGCCTAAATAGTCTCTTTTAGTATTCTTAATCCAGGTAGCTTTAGAGATAAGCTTTTCTTAAAAGGTAGGAATTTCGCCCTTCTCCTATATAGCCTGTTAAATCTTAGGACGTAACTTAGTAATTAGCTAGTGAAGTTATATAGTGTTATCCCATAGGCTTAAGTAGGGTATATTATCTTTAGTTCTTCTAAGTAGTTTATGAACTAGACTATACTCTAGCCTTCTCACTATTTAGCGTTATAGTATCGCTAGTTATAATCCATGCCCGCGAAGCCCTACTGCACGCGTCCACGTCGCCGCGGGTGGAAACATCATCAGGAACCAGTTCCTTACGATGGCCAAGTGCAGAGGCGATGGTAGAGAGCCGCCGCAGCACGTGTAGCGCGCTGGTGATGCGGCTCTGTGGTGTTGAGCCTGCGACGCGTATTCGAAGCATCGCCCTCAACAACACCAGGAGCCCTACTGCCTCCGCTTGGAGCTCCAGTTCTACCATCTAGGGAGGCCTATCAAGGGAAACTGGGATACGAAAACCACCCGACGTACGACTACCTGGCTCGCAGCCAGGCCCGAAACTGGCCTTATCCAGCCAGTTAACGTGGACGCGTCCTAGGCGTACGACAGGACACCCTTGGGCTTGCACTAGCTCTGAGATCGCAAAGGGAACGCGGCGAGGGCGTAGGGAACCTCTGCTTATAAGAACTTGTTAAGGTTAACGCGTCACAGAATCGTACGAAACTTGTTAAGGCCCCAAGGCCACCACAAAGAACTTGTTAAGGTCCTGCCTAGAGAACTCGTTAAGGCCCCTCTACGAGGGCCTATCTGGTATCCGGTACACCCAGGTAACTCAAAAGAGGGTCTTAATAGGCGTGGTGCGCGCGACCTAGACGACGACAGCAACGCGACAGCGACGCGACAGCGACGCGACAGCAACGCGACAGCGACGCGACAGCGACGCGACAGCAACGCGACAGCGACGCGACAGCAACGCGACAGCGACGCGACAGCGACGCGACAGCAACGCGACAGCGACGCGACAGCGACGCGACAGCAACGCGACAGCGACCAGACGGCTCAACAAGGTGGAAACACGGGCAAAGCTCTAGGCAGCGGAAACACAGGCCAGCTTTAACGGCCCCATGGCGTTCAACTCACAGGCGACTCACAGGAGGGTCTTAATAGGCGTGGTGCACGCAACCTGACGCATACGCATACGCATACGTATACGCATACGCATATGCATATACATATGGGGGAGGCTGTAGGGGAAACATAGGCCAGTCGGACAAGGACTTGACAGTTAGAGACACAGGCCAGCTTATAAAGAGGGGGGACACAAGCTTAGTTAGTAGGAGAGGGGGAGCAAGTCGTCCGGTGCAGGACCTAGTCTCTACGGCCCCCCTCCTGCAAGACACGGTCGGCCTATTATAAGGAGACTCTTACAGGCAACGCGAAACGGGAACTAGCAGTCTATAGAGTGTTGCGCCCCTATATTACTACTAGCCTCCCGTGGGGCGTAGTGCGTAGTAGCTACTGCTGGCTCTAGGGACCTTACCCCTTAACTAGGCCCTAACCCCTAGTGCACCTAGTAGGTAGGCAGGATCACGTCCTAGTTAGAGAGACTACTACATAGCTCGAGAGAACGGATGCGCGTGTCGGTACATTAACAGACGGAACCGTTTCGCTTGCTAGGACGGTATGCCAGTGAGACGTGCTTATAGAGCAAACAGGAGTTACTTAGGCGGAAGAGGCTTTAGCTGGACCTTAACCGTAGAAGGTATACCTAATTATATTGCAGGATGCAGCCACGACGCCCTTATAGGACTACGTCAGTAGGCGTATAAGACGGGAGTTGCAACCCCTGCAAATGGCAGCTTATGCCCGCGCCGGCGGAAACAATAAAGAAAGGCGTAAAACTAGAGGCTATGGAAGGCTCCCAAGCCGTGCAAAAGCGTACCAACTCTAGGAGGAAACTCTTATATAGACTGCTAGGGGGCAGACTGGTACTTAGGCTAACCCCATTATAAGATATCCGTAAGAACTGGTGAGAATCCCTATATGATTGGTGGTGGCAGCTAACTGCTTATGGTTGGGACAAAGCACTGGAAAACTGAGGTAGAGGCCTAGATAAGCAGGCATGGTAAACTCTACTGTATTATTAGTACTACTAGTATATATAACTACCTGCCACTACAACCAGTCTGCCACAGAGCAGACGACCTCCACTACAACCGTCTGCCACACGGCAGACGACCTCCACTACGACCAGTCTACAGCCGTCGCGCTGCAGACGACCTCTACCACAACAGGCGCACGGTCGCACCACAGGCGCACCGCAGACAAGCCGCAGACGCAGACAACAACTACTACCACTATTACCGCAAACCTACTACCATTACCGCAGACGTACCGCCGCTGCCGCAGTACTACCGTTACCGTAAACCTACCACTATTACCGCAGACCTACCACTATTACTACAGACCTACCACCAATACCGTAGACGTACCGTAGGCTATCAGGCTAACGCGTTACAGATAATTACTATACTAGGCATACCGTAGATGCGCTAGGGTAGCTATAGTAGGGGGAAAGGGGCCGGCCTGTGTTCCCTTAGCACGTAAAATATAAGGTGTATGGGCGAATTGGTATTTATACCCTATATAAACAACCTCGTGAAAATTTTCCTATAGGAGTAGGTTTACGTAATAAGGTTCGCCCTTATAAAATACTATTAGTAGGTTACTTTTGGGGAGAGTACCTACTAATTACTAATTCCCTACCCTTTTCTTTAGTAAGGAAGAGAGATAGGGCACAGAATAAACAGTTGTGTAGGGGTAATTGGTAGCTACTTCTAAGCTAGTAAGCTATATTGTTCCTCTTATTCTTATATACAAAACTATAGAAAATAAAAATCTATCTTTTAAAGCGCTTTTTCTACTCTAGGAACGGCAGAATACAGTAGAAATAGATAAAAGAGCCAGGATTTCCTTAGTGCGATTTTCTTAGTATAAACTGGACCATAGTAAGCAAAATACCAGAATAAAAAACACCAATAGCGCTAGAGCTCCCCTAGCACTTTAAAAACGGGCCAGAGTGTCTACTTAGCTACTAGTACATGTTAAGCTGCCTAGAAAGGATTTATGTATATAGAACTATAGCGCTATAGCCTAGAGGCTGCATGCGCAGTATTGTACATAGTATAATACAACGGATATAAAAATAAAAATAAAAATAAAAAGTTATAATCCATCCCTTAATTAGTAGGGTTTTGGACCTAATTAACTAACTAGGACTTAAGTTCGCTAAATTTAAGGGGTATAGTAAGTTTTTTCTTATAGCGTGTCTATAAACTCTTAATAGTGCTATATAGAAAGGTAGAAGTAATTAGTGTCTAATTATACTTATTAGAGTAACGTTTTAAATCCAGCTGAAACTTAGTTTTATATTAATGGATAAAACAATTACAGTTCTGGAGACTATTACTATTATACTTATTAGGTTCCTTTATACTGAATTTAGGTTTTTCTAACGTTATAGTGTAGTATAGCGTTACCCCTTTAAGTCCGCTTCGTATTTAGGGTATCTATACTTCTCCTAATTATCCTTATAATTATCCTTAGTAGTCCTAACATACTTATCTTAATTATATCTCCAACTCCTTTATTTTTTATAGGGTCTCGCGTAGCGACCGCTCTAATAACTCCCTAGCAGTAATCATTTCTAAGGGTCTTAGAAGGTTAGACGGACTAGCCAGTGGTCTTAGTAATAAATGCATGTATATTCATGCCAAATATTCATTTAATTCATAAGCGCGCCAAAAATATTCATGATTTAAATGCATATAATGAATATAGCTTAGGTAAGCTCTATCGCCAGTCTTAGCATAGTGTTATAATTAATCGTTGCCATCGCCGTCGCCAACGCCTTCCTGCACCCCTCCCTGATCCTCAGCTATAATATTTATACCTAATATAAGCTCCTTCCTCCATCCTGCCACAAGCCCTGTTCTTATCCATAACTTTAAGCACTCCGTTTTCTTAATATTCCCTAGTCCAAGCCTCATTCGTTGCCAGGATATCGCCCACCGAGCTCCTAAGAAAATACGTTCTGGTTCAGCCGACATAGGGGGTATAGAAAGAATATCAATTGCCATATAGTAGAGGCATGGGTAGCTGGCGCGATTGCTCAGAGTAAGCCACTAATTAAGAGCAGTCATGCCTAGAGGAAGGCTCGTAGGGGAGGCGTTAATAAAGTGATCAAATTCGTCATCAATTATATTAAGGACTGATTGTTTCTTATTCCAAATATCATACGCGTTAGGTTCTTAAACGTGTTCAGAAGCTTTCTATATAGCTACCTTACCCTTATATATATCCTTGTATTGAGTTACCTAGAGCTTTTAAGCTGCATTAATTACTGGCTTCCTCCAGGAGGCCTTCCAATTACGAGTAATATAGTTCTTCCGCCGGTAAGGTGCCAGTAGTAGAGCTGCGCCGTAGGCGGTAACTTCGTCCGTCTTCAGGTAGTATTTATCAAAGGCGTGCTAACTAGTACGTATACAGTCGCAGAGCTTTAGATTTGTGGCGTACTTTTCAAGAGACGTCTTAAAATGTTCCACTATAAAGTCCATTATATACAAGACCTTATTAAGCGTTGCATAATTACCTTCCGTCTCCTTTGTAACGCGCTTAAAGGGCTATAGGAAGTCTCTAATACTTTCTAAAGCCTTCCAGTCGGTAGCGTTGAGAATATCTTCCTTATTAAACTTGTTGATATACTCTTCCTAATATTTACCAATTGCCGCCCTTAATTCTAGAGCCACTAGTATTATCTTATACTACGAGTTCCAACGCGTCTCATTATCCATAGGGACTGCTCATAGGGCAATAGCGATAAAGTGGTTATAGTGGGCGTTAGAGCTTCAAATATGCGCGACAATATTATACACCTTTCCTGGAGGGCTAATTGTTTAATAAGCATACTTACTGGCTTTCCCTTTCTTAAATCTTTAAGCCAGAAGTTCCTTAATTTGATCCTTATTAAGATCTAAATCTTGTTCAAGCTTTACGCGAGCCTCTTAAAAGGCAGTATTAACGGCTTCCTTATCCTTAGAGAAGAAGAAGGCCTGCGCGGCAATATTGAGTACATGGCCATGGCAGCGAATGCGGTATTGCTTGGCGTTAAATCGAGCTTCTATTTCCGCATCTTTAAGCCGTGCAGAGAGTCGTTTAAGAAGCTTATTATTACTTCTATAATTATCGCCGACACAATACCCAATCTTATTAAGTATTTGGTAGTCTTGGAGGACTTACCAGAGAACCTCTACCTGCTCATCGCCTCCGTGCCTGCCAGGTAGAAAAGGGAGAGCAAGTAAGGCTTTGTGTAGTACGCCAGTACTATTAATAAAGTGGGCGTAGATTGCGATAAAAGTCTTCTAATTTGGTAAGCTCCATGCGTCAAGCGAGAGGTGTATAGGGGTAAGAGAGGTATGGAGCTTTTATTTTAGGATAGCTTTATCTAGTAGGAACGACTCCTCAATTAGCTTTAGTACAGTTGCGCTAGAGTCAACCAGAACTTCATTGCAGGTGTAGTTTACTGCTAGAAGAAGCGCTCGAAGCTCTGGCCAAGTTACTACCTTATACGGTAGATTTTGAACGACGATTAACTGCGCCAAAGCCTCCCAAACAACTGGTTAATTAATAGACTCCCTTAGTATATATTCCTTCTCCTCCTTAACCTTTTAAACTTAGGCTTCACCCTGCTTTTAATATAGGCCCTTAAGTCTCTACTTTGTAACTTTTTTAATTACCAAGTCCTCCTCCTTAACAGTAATACCGTGCTTCTTATATAGATGCGTGCGAATATTGGTAGTAATTACCTCTCGCCAGAATATACACTCAGCACAGTACCAGTATCGCCTGCCGTTCTTATTCTTAACTGGCTCGCCCTCGCAAGGCTCCCGTGCATAGGACCAAGTATTTGTTACGCAAATCTTTTATTTCTTTAAGCTAGGTGGGAGAGAACCGGAGGATTGGTTAGAGGATAATGCGTTATAATCTTCGTCGGTATTGGGGTTATTAAATTGGTTGCTATTAAGCTCAGATAGTTTAGATCAAGTACTAGAACTACTGCCATAACTATATATAATGGACTCTGACTGTAATGGAGCCATAGTATTGCGATACTGGTAGTGTTGGGGGGGGGTAAGTAGAACTTAAAAAATAATAAAGGTATCTGCGCAGGAAACCAAAATATTGAGTTCCTATATATTTTTAGGAACAACCGGCGTAGTATTAATACTATATAATCTACCTTAATATTTATAAAATTAAAAATCTATATATATATTCATAAGCTTATGAATAATTCAATTCATAAGGGAAAAAAAATATTTAATGCATATCATTTATTATAAATGAATATATTCATAAAAATGAATGAATAAAAATATTCTTAAGACCACTGGGACTAGCTATAGCTTTTTAGTCTATTCCTTTATAAGTAGAGGGAATGCGCTCCTCTAGGGAGGCTCTGCCAGCCTCTTATAGTAAGGGCGTTATTTTAGGGGTTAAGGAGGTATGGCCCGTTATTGTTAATTAATAGCCGTACATTCCTTCCATAAAGGATTATAAGTGATTAAAATTATAAGAGGCCAGTTTAACCGGAACGTATAATTATCTAATTAACAGTATAGAATGAAAGTTATAGGTAAATAGAAGATAAGTTAAAGGTAGAATGAGCTTCACGTATTAAAGGATAAATGCTTTCTAACCTCTTTTATTTAGAGACTAATCGCTAGTTCTTCTCTAGAGGAGAACCAGCTCCCTTTATAATCCTTTTAAGACACTAGTAAAACCCTTTACCCCTTATCTGTCTAACTATATCTTCTCTAGGATAATGGTGGGATATTAGTAAAACCTTTATCTGTTTTATCTAATATATACCTTTTAGAAGCGCCCGTTATAAATATAATATTAAAAAATATAAGTTTTACGCATCTAAGGTTATATACTTAGGCTTAATTATATTCTATAACGGAATTAAAATAGACCCTAAAAAAGTTGCTATAATTATAAACTAGGGAAGCCCTAGCAATGTATAAGACATTTAAGGATTTTTAGGATTTATAAATTTTTATTATTAATTTATTAACTACTTCTTAGAAATTGCCTAGCTATTAGTAAACCTAATAAAGAATAACATAAAATTTAAATAGACCGCTAGATGTAAATAAGCTTTTAATAACTTAAAATATTGCTTTATAACTACTCTAATTCTTACCTACTTTAACCCTAACCTTAAATATATTATTAAAATAGACTTATCCAATTATACGCTAGGCGGAGTATTATCGCAATATAATAAGAACAGCGAGCTATATTTATCGTTTACAAAATATACTAAAATCCTTAGTATATAGATCTCCGATTTTTGCACCCAACCTTACTTATAAAACCGTGAGATAGCCCATTTCTACGTTTAATACGCCTTATTGTTAACATAATTCCCTACCATTAGTTAGTAAGTTAAAGCCAATATTACCCTGCTTTTTGCCCTATCTTAACGCGTTTTCTAATATTATAGTGCCCGCGAAGTAGGCCTTAAAGTTAACACTAGTAATATTAACGCCATCAGCAGCTCCTCTGGCTGGCAGCACTCGCTCTATTAGCAATACCCTCGCTTATCTATATACTGCTAGTGTTACTCCTAAGGCTTCTACTATAAATAAACGTAGGAAGCCGTCTGCTCCTCCTCCTTTAGGGCCACCTAAGCCTAGCTAACACGCTAAACTAACAAAGGTTACTTAGATAACTTGCATAGAGCCGCCTATAGACCGTAGTTAGCGTATACGGTTTTAGAATAAAGAAGTTAAGGAGGCTATATCATATTAGGCGTTAGAGGGCTATAGTTGTCGTAGGCACTATTATAATAAAACTAAGGAGGAGGTTAAGGTAAGGAAGGAGCGTAGAAGGGATAAGCTTTACGCCAAATAGGAGCGCGATATTATAAGACTTAAGGGCCTAAATTTAAAGGCCCCGTTAGATCTAGAAAGGCTTAATTTAGGTCCTTTTAGTTTAAATCTTATTAATTAGGATAATAAAGACTTTAATATTAAAGATTTGTTAAAAGGATAAGCGGAAGATCTATATTAAAGGCGTTAAATTTAAGGTTAAGGTGTTTATCTTAAGCGTTAGACTAAGCGGGTAACCGTTAACTATCCTATCTACGGTTAGTTTAGGCTCTATATTAATAGTTTTAAGATTACTATAAACTATCTAGTTAAACAGAAACGTTAGTTATATAACCTAAGCCTTATTAAGAACGCTATTACAAGTAAGATTAATCGTTAACTTAGTGGTAAGATTTACACCTAAGTTAAACGTCTTATAGTTATATAGTATGTTTCTAGCCGCGGCGGACGAGCTAACTGCTCTATTAATAACTTCTCTATTAAATAGAGCGATTGCCTACTTAAAGTAGTTAATATCTAGTAGGTGCATAACCTTAACAGCGATATTTAATTAACTTTTAAAGTTAAGATTAACTATAAGGCGTTAATAAAGTTAGGAAGAAAGAGGAAAGTTGTTAAGGACGTTAAGAAATCTATTAAGATCCTATCTTCCCTACTAGTTACCTTAGAGTCTAAGAGTCCTACTCTTATACTAAGTAAAGGCACACCTGTAAAATTATACCTAGAGCTATTACTATAGTAAAATCTAAGCCGTTAAGCAGTATATAAAGATATTACTAACTTTTAAGCTCGCTTAGGGAAATAGATTAAGTGTATAGATATAAACTGTGGTAACTATCAGAACTTCTACTATATATTTAATAGTTAACACTACGCTATTAGTGCTGCTTAGTATGAGGCCTAGGCGAATGCTATTGCCTCTAGCAATGTTTAGTATAAGGAGCCGTCCATAAAGGTTTTCCATGCTTTTATAGCAGACGGTCTAGTTAGCCGCCTAGGTTAACAATTTTACAAACTTTTAGCGACAGCTGAGCTTTGTACAGTAACTGACCGCATAGCTAAGCTTTAGGAATTGTAGATGGAGGCCTGTAGACGTTAATTAGAGGATAGAGAGGAAGAGAGGGAGGAGTGCTGTAACAAACGATATAAGGAATAAGCAAAGCGTTGCCGTCTAATTGCTATATAGAGATAGTAGTAGCAAATGGCAATGTTTCTATATGGCTTTAATCAGCAGCTGCTTACGTATTTGTGAGGGCGTAAAGAGGCTTCAGAGAAGATTCGAAGGAACAATATAAATTCTATCTAAATCTAAGGGTATATAGCTCTTGCAGAGTACAAGACGTTGCGTAAGGAAGAGAAGGGAATAACGAGAGAATTATATAATTAAATATTTAGGGGCTTGGTGGTCGATGTGTGCGCACATGCGCACGCGGTTTTTAACGGATTTCGGTAGAATTCGGTCAAAGCTTCGGAATTTATCTGTTAAGTGTTTCACCGAGATATTCCTATTGTAATTAGGCTAGTCCCATTACAGTACCCCCTCCTTTAGCTAAAGGTTTAAAATAATTCAACTTAGTTAAGAATTTATAATTTTATTATGGGTTATATTTTAGCGCCAGGTGGCGGTCTTAACAAGGCAAATCTAACTAATTAAATAACTTTAACCGGCGGTTAAAGTTCCTTAACATCTTGCGTGTTATATAACTGTGTTACGAATATTATAATACTTTTTAAGTTCTTTTTAAATTTGAGTTTCCTGCTATTATGTTTTATATATTTATATTAGGTGGCAGTTATTTGCCTTTATATCATGTCCATCTAGCCAGAGCAGGCCGCGAAGGATGGTCTTTATAGAATTCTTTTACTAGGGAAGGCGTGTTGGCCTTAATCTATTTATAGGTTTCCTAGGTTTACATTTTATATCCTTCCCATTTAATAAGAAGTTTAAATTATTTAGATCGTGTTTTTTATTATATATTATTAATTAAGTTAATAAAGTAAGAACTGTTACCGTTGTTAATAATTATAAGAGGTAGTAGTAGCACTTTATAAGTTATAGAATTATCTTTTAAGGGTTGCAGCAAGCTTATATAAAACCTTAGGTATATTTTTATCCTAGTTGGTAGTTTAAGCTTATAAGTATATAGGCTTAGTTTCTTCTTAATTTAGTATAGGCCTATAAACTTCCAATTAAGTTTCTTTAAGGGCCGTTAAGTCTTTAGGTTTTATATATTTAGGTAAACTATATTACCTTTCTTAAAGTCCTATACAGGGGCTTATCCTTTATTTTTATACCATTCCTATAATATTTAAGCGTACGTAAATTTACTTTATAATAGTTCCGTTAACTGCTTTATTTAATTAGCAAAGTTATATACATTAATTAACTAGATCTGTTTAATTATAGGTCCTATTATATTAATATTAGGTTATAGCTTAAATCTAAGTTAAGGGTCTTATCCGTAGGTTGCATAGAATAGTGTTACGCCTGTTAATATATTTATTATATTATTCGCAGTAAACTTAGCTAAAGGCAGCTATTTTTCCCAGTTATCTTATAGGTAGGAGTAGTATATTTATAAGTATTGTTCTATAATTACGTTTGCAATTTTAGTTTAACTATCTATCTCCAGATAAAATGTAGTTAAGAGTTATATTTAAATGCTTAATTGTTTATATAGAGCTTGCCAGAAATCTAAAATAAACTAGCTTCTATAGTTAGATATTATTAAGTTAGAAAGTCTAGATAGCTTAAAGACGTGCTTAATAAAACATTTAACTATTAATATTACATTAATTAAGTCTATAGGAATTATATATTGCATTTTTATAAGGCAGTTAATAACTACTATAACATTTATAAACCTATTACTATTAGGCAAATTAACTACAAAGTTAATTAAGATGTCGCGCTATCTTTATATTAGAATTGGTAGTGGTTAAAGTACTCCTTACTTCTTTACATAAAAGGTCTTTCTACGTACGTATATCCTATATACTTAAACGTATTTTTGTATATAGTTATGCATTATAGGCTAGTAGTATACTCATTAAATAATTTTATAAATCTTTACACAGCCAGGATACCCTACTATAGGGAAGTTATATACAAATTTAAGTATCTTAAATTGTAAAGGTTTGGGGTTTAGAACTACTATCTTCTATTAATAGTATAATTAATTATTTTAAATTTCGCATTTAGCAAGTGTAATATTCTTATACTATTATTTTCCTATTTAAATTACTTTTACTATATCTATTATCTATATATTATTCTTATATTTATATTCCATTAGCTTATTAATTTCTATTTCCTATTTATTAACTTCTAATTTATTACTGTTAAGTTCCGTATCTAGGAATATAGGATATAGTTTTTTAAAACGTTTAGGGGGCAATAAGATCTATAATTAATTTTTAATCTAGTTATCTAAAGCGTTTACAGGTAGGTCCTGTAATTATTATATTAATATATTAGGCTTCTAATTAAGTTTGCCCGGTTAGTATATAATCTTAAAGTTAAATTATAATAAATATTTGGCCTAATAAATTTAGCGCTATATTAATTACTTTATAGTTATAAAGTACTGTAGGTTCTTATAGTTCGTTAAAATATATATTAGGAACAACAATCCTTTAAACTTAGGACGCTATTATTTAAAGCATCTAACAATCGCAAGTAGTTCCTTATTATATATCTTATAGTTTAATTTAGTAGGGGCAAGTTTTTAGGAGAGAAAGGCTACTGGATATAGCTTGCCGTTCTTATTATATTGCAATAACACTCTCCCTAGCGCATAATTGGATAAGTCTGTTTTAACAATACATTTAAGGTTAGGGTTAAAGTAAGTAAGAATTAGAGCAGTTATAAAGCAATATTTTAAGTTATTAAAAGCTTATTTACATTTAGCGGTCTATTTAAATATTATATTCTTCTTTATTAGGTTTACTAACGGCTAAGTAATTTCTAAAAAGTGGTTAATAAATTATTAGTAGAAGTTTGCAAATTCTAGAAATCCTTAAATATCTTATATATTGTTAGGGCTTTCCCAGTTTATAATTATAGTAACTTTCTTAGGGTCTATTTTAATTCCGTTGTGGGATATAATTAAGCCTAAGTATATAACCTCTAATGTATAGAACTTGTATTTCTTAATATTGCATTATAAGCCTATATCTTATAGTCGTTTAAGGACTATTCTAATGTGTTTTTAATGTTTAAAAAGCAAGGATAAGTAGATTAAGATATTATTAATATACGCGGTAATAAATACATTAAGGAATTTATAAAGCGTATTGTTAATATATTGCTAAAACATATTAGGACCGTTCTTTACGCTAAACAGCATTACTAGGTATTTAAAGAGTCCCCATTATATATAAAAAGCTATATACTTTTTATCTCCTTTATATATACAAATTTTATTAAAGGCAGCAACTATATTAAGCTTTATAAAGTACTGTGCCTTTACTAAATAGTTAAGTGTTTCCTAAATTAGGGGAATTAGATATTAGTTTTAGATTATAATTATGTTTAGAGCTTAATAATTAATATAGAATCTTAAGCCTTCTCCTCGCTTTTTAATAAATAGTATAGGTAAGGCAAATAGAGATTAACTAGGGCGAATAAATCCCTTTTCCAGATGCTTATTAAGGTATTATTGCATTATAAGCAGTTCTTCTTATAATATACTATATAGCGGACCGAACTTTAGTATTATGCCAGGTTTAAGTTCTATCTTAAAATTATGCTTATCTTAGTATGGGGCTAGTTAGTCTACAAATTGTTTTTTAAACTTATTAATTAGATTATAGTACTTTTTAGGTATAAGAGGTTAAGAATTAATATACTATTTTGGTTCTAGTGCTTTTTTAATATCTTCTATAGTTATAGTAAAGATTTTATAATCTTATCTTTTTGCTAATAAAATAAAGGGCGCGGCTTATATTATATAAATTTTAAGAGGGTTTAATGTAAGATCTTCGTATTCTTTACTATAATTGGTAGTTATAGCTTTATTATTTTAATTTAAGGCTTGTAATAAGGGTAATTTATATTATATTAAATTTAAATAGTTATATGCATGTTTATAGGGTAAATAGGTTTTTAAGCAATAACTTTAGTAGTAGGTTATATAGAACTTTAGTGTTTCTTTAACCCAGCTAATTAAAGGGTTATATTATTTTAGCTATCTATATCTGAGTATTATCTTATAATACTTTAAGGGTGTTATAAATAGGGATATATATTTAAGGTATTTGCCTATCCGCAATTTTATAAGAGCATAGTATGTTAGTTTGCTATATATTAAGGGTTTGCCGTTAAAGCCTTATAGGCCTTAAGGCTTATTAAGTTTCTTTAAATTTAGGTATTAAGTTTTTATATAGTTTATATTAATAAAGCCTATACTAGTAGTTCCGCTATCTATAAGGATTTATACTTCCTTATATTTACTAAGTATTTAAATTTTGCTAAGTATATTAAGGGAGTTATATTATGTATTAGCGCTAGAAGAGCCTAGACACTTATACTCTTCTACTTTTTATCCTAAGGCGCGACTTGGCCTTAGGATAATTTGTTTTCCAAGTTAACTAAAGACAAAGTGCTTTATAACATCTAAGTATAATTTATAGAGCGGGTATAATTTAAGGAATAAGTATAACTTAAGGAATAGGAGGAACTACAACGGACCTTTTTAAAGGGGTAAGTTTGGTAATACTTTTAAATATATCCTTTTTACCACATCTAAAGCATTCTCCATTTATGGCTTAAGTTCTTTGTTTATTGGTTCCTAAGGGTATATAGGATTAGGTGGCATTAAGGTCCATAGGGTTATATATAGGGCTTTTAGGTCTTAGAGAAGGATCGCGCCTTAGAGCATATACCAGTTTTATAGAGTTTTAAACGTAAGGTGTGGTTAACTTTAAAGAATAAGTCTGTTTGTTATATTAAAGATCTTCATTAATTTTTTAATATATTATAGCAAATTTGGACAGGTTTTTTAGTAGTTCTCTACCTACTAACTAGGCTCTAATCTTATCCAAAATAGCTTATTAAAGGGCAGCGACTCTAGTAGCTTTATTCCAATCTAGCTCGCCAATAAGGCCTAAAAATTCTAAAAAGAAGCTAGTAAAGTCTCGGTTCCGTTATTATAGGTTTTTAAGTTTAGTAATAGCTATATATTCACGGCTGGCGTTATTATATATTCGTTCTAGCAGAGAAACAAAGGGTTTAAAATTAATAAAAGTGCTATTACAGAAGAATGGATCTATGGTTTATATAGTATTCTTGCTTAAATAAGACATTCTATAGCTAACCTTGCTAGCCTTAGTAGGGTATTAATTATAGTTTAAGACAGAGTTTAAGACAGAGCTTGGTTACAAAGGGATATAGGTTATTTTAGTTTCTATTAAATATTAGAGAATTAGGGAGCTTTTTAGATTTTATAGTAGGTACTGGGTTTGCTATAGGTATAGGTTAAGCTACTATTACTAGTTTAGTATTTGCATTTAACGGGTTAGGTTCAGGTATCGTTATTTTAATCTTATTTATAGGTGTTACTCTTAGGGTCTATGGCGTAAATACCTTAACGTTATAGAGTTCTTCGCGGAGTGCTTTTATTAATCGCTAGTGCTGGGCTTCTAGTGCAGCCCGCTGCTAAGCTAAGGCGTCTATAAAGGACTATTATATTATGGTTAACTGTTCCCTAACTAGGGTTATAATACTCGTAGTTATTGAAAGGGATTTGGGTTTGTTTACCATTTTAATAGTAGTTATTTTAACGCAACATAATATAAGAGCGCGAAGAAGCTTTAGGGAAGATTTAAAGGAATAATATAAATTCTATCTAAATCTAAGGGTATATAGCTCTTGCAGAGTATAAGACATTATGTAAAGAAGAGAAGGGAATAATAAGAGAATTATATAATTAAATATTTAGGGGCTTGGTGGTTAATGCGTGCGTATATACGCACGCGGTCTTTGACAGATTTTAGTAGAATTCGGTCAAAGCTTTGGAATTTATCTGTTGAGTGTTTCACTAAAACATTCCTATTGTAATTGGGCTAGTCCCATTATAGTATTCTTAACACTACGCCGGCCCTTCCTATGTATAGTATGCGTAGAATTAAGTGCCTTATCTACTATTGTAGCAGCTTTAACTACCTCTACCACCGCCTACTTAACTGCCTATTTAGCCTTAAATCTAAGCTACTACTTCTACCGCTAGCCCTCTACTGCCGCCGCCTCCCGCCCCTATACGTAATATTAACAATTACCTACGCCTAAGTCCTGTATTAGTCAATAAAGAGAATATAGATACTATTTAATGTCTATTTATTTAGAAGCTAGAGAGGATATATAACACTATAATATAAGAGAAACTAAAGCAATTTAGGGACATTATATTAGAATAATAGTGGGGTCTAGATAATTTACATGCTATAAAAAACAAAATTTTACGTAAGTTTTATAGGGCTTTGGAGTTAGGTGCCGCTAATAGCTTTATTAGTAATATAGCTAGCTAGCTCCGCGAGTTTAAAGTATACTATAGGTAGTAAAAGGCCACTATGGCGACGAATGCCCTTACGGACCTAGTAGGAGGCTTTACGCGTATATAAAAGATATATAAACTGGGTAGAAAGAGGCGTTTTCTATAGTAAATTAATATTTGTCACGGAGTGAGTACAAGTGACGATAATATGTAGCAAAGTAGATATTATTAAGCTACGTATATAAACTGTGTGATAACGTCAAGACGTTATATAAGGGGAGAAGGTAAGGAAACGGGAGGAAAGGGTATATATCGTGAATTTGGTTGCTTGGTTGACACGTACACGGAGCAGAATAGGATTTAAGTAGCGGTCCTAGCAGAACTTGGTAGGATTTAGTAGACTTGGCAGAATATGGCAGATTGCTATAGATTGCCATATATTGCTATCAGATTGCCGCACATTGCCATTAGATTGCCGTCTCGCGGTTGGTCTCTTCTTGCTGCGTTAGTGGAAACAGGTGGACGTGTATAAGGTGTTACGGAGGTGTCCTATAATAGTACCCCCCCTTTAAACTCGAGCTTCTGTGAGATGGGGCTATAGTAGTTCTGGGTAGAGTTTGTAAAAGTTTTTTATAGCTTGTATAAGTTCTATAGAGTTAACGGGTTCCTATAAGGGCTTAGTAAAGCCTCTCTATTTTGTAAGGTATATATACTTGCATTTCTGCTTATTATACTTAATATTATTAACTCTTTTAATAAGGTACTTATTCTTACTATCTACTTTAACTGGTGGGGGAGGGTTTTGGATCTGTCTAGGTAGGGCGTCTAATATAGGGGCGGTAGGGTGGAGGACTGACATATAGAATATGGGGTGGATTTTAACCGTATTAGGGAGCTTTAGCCGGTAGGTATAAGGAGAGATAACTTTTTTAACCTTATAAGGGCCGGCATTCTTCTAATTAAGTTTCTTAGTAGGTTGTTTTGTGTTTAGATTTCTTATATCTAGCCAGATAAAGTTACCAATTTAATAGACTGGTGCTAGGGTTTAGTTCTTATTTGCTGCGGCTTTATAGACAGATTGGGCCTATATTATTTTGTTAGTAAGGAACTCTTATAGTTCTTCTATCTTCTTTATAAATTTATTTACTTCTGCAACCTATAAGGCTTAATAAGCTGGGTAAGGAATATTACTAAAGGGTTTAAAACCCATTCGTGGGTGCTGGCCGTAATTAGCTAGGAATAGGGAGACCTTTATGGTTTCTAAAACGGAGTTATTTATAGTAAACTTAGCGAATATAAGCCAGTCTATCTAGTCATCTTGTAAATACGACGTATATATCCGAATATATTGTTCTATTATAGTATTTGTATATTTTATTTAACTATTTATTTCTAGGTAGTATGCTATAGACAACAGTGCTTTAATGCGGAGTTGGGTAGTTAGTTCTTTCTAAAACACAGAGACAAACTATCTGCCTCTATTGGAGATAATTGTTTTGGGGAGTCTATAGAGTTTTTATACGTAATCTAGGAACAGTTAGGCAACGGTAGGTGTTAACATATTAGGGCAGGCGATTAAGTGTCTTATCTTAGATAGTCGATCTATAACTACTATAATATTCGCGCAGCTTTTACTTATAGGGAGATTAATAATAAAATTAATTAAGATGTCCTTCTATCTTCGGTCTGGAATAGGTAGTGGCTTTAGAAAGCCGTTATATATCTTATACAAAGCTTTAGCTCGTCGGCAGGTATGGCAGCTAGAGACGTACCTTTATATTATATTATATATATTCAGCTAGTAATACTCCCGTTAAAGTAGTTCTAGGGTTTTTCTATAGCCTGGGTAGCCGGCTACTAGTAGGTTGTGTACGTGTTTAAGAAGCTTAAGCTTAAGTTTGTTATGGTTAGGTATAATTAGGCGGTTCTAGTAGTATAAGCGGTCTCTATAAGCTTTATATTTACTTAGAGAGATCTTTTTAAAGCGTCTAACGCCATCTTAAATTAGCTTAAGTATCTCTTAGATAAACTTGTTATTCAGGTATTCGTTAATTATAATTTGTTTAATTAATTAATCAGTTATTTCAAGGACATATACTATAAGGTCTTTAGCTAGGGGATTAAATAATTTAGGGCGAAGCAGGGTTTAATTACGGTAGGCGCGCGCTTCTTCCTATACTAGTATATCTTGTAAACGTCGGGTTAGGGTATTAGGTTTTTAACCTTAAACACCTGGGCGGTATATAATTAAGAATTAAAAACGAGACAGATATTCTAACTAGCGGGCTTAATAATAATTCAGCTATTTTATGGTTATGAAGTACTATAGATTCTTATAGTCGCTAAGGACCTTAATTAGTGTCTGAATAAGGTTCTATAATACGGTAGACACGGTTGCTTATAACTAATTGGGTTAACCACGTGAGCTAAGCGAGCTCAGGAGGTCTACCAAATTCCACCTGTAGAAGTAGAAGAGAAAAGAAGAAGAAATCGATTAAAACCAAAACCCCCCCTACCGTGGTTCCAACACTGATTAGTGCCGCACAGATCAGTAAGGTATAACGAAGAGAGGCACTGCCTGATTCTCTAGACCTCTTGTTAAAGGCTAAGAATCAAAGTATTGCTTGCTAAGCCTAAAGGCCAGTTTGTGAGGTTACTCGCGCTTCTAACCTGCGTCCATCACGCCTTCAGAACGATTAGTTTGTGGGTTTCCACGCTTCTAGTCCAACTGTTAAATTAAATTAACTGTGGAACCAAAAGATGGCTACCTCCGCGATGGATACTATAAAATGGAAGACTGGAATCGACGCGACCGCAACCGATATTAAGGAAGTTAAAGCATTCGTTGATTGGCGATTATCGATATATAAGGAGAATGGATGGAAGGGATTCGACTTATGGGAGAGCTTTGTCAACGATTTTGAGTCGTTTATGAAGGATATACTTAATGACCTTGGCAAGGATCGATTGAAGAAGATCAGGGATTACCTCCGTGAGAATAGAGTATACGTACGGAAGGAGGCAAGGAAGTCAATTGCAGACGGCCTCTTAGTAGCTATTCACGAACCAACTCCTTTAAAATGGCCTACCGACGACCCTGCTGACGGCCCTACCGACGACCCTACCGACGACCCTACCGACGACCCTACTGACGACCCTACCGACGACCCTACCCCACCCCTACTATTACTATTGACTACTCCCGTTTAAGCAACTCTAACCCCGACTGCAACCCAAGCTATAGACCAGCTCGCCCTACAAGGAAGCTTTGGAAGAGAGATTACCAACTTAGCTAAGCTCTACACGGACGAAGTTAAATACTCCGGCGAATAAGACAACTTCGATTTTAAGTTTAAGATCTTCCAAAACTACTGCCTCCGAGCCAGCGTCCCTAAGCAAGCGTATATCATTGCTATTCCTACTATGCTCCGCGGCCTTGCCCTTAAATACTACTTTACCTACCTCAAAGATCTTAACCTCGAGAACGTATGCATAGGCCTAAAATTATACTTTAAAGGCGACGAATACAAACGCGACATCCTATTAAAGTGGAATGCGATTACACTTAAACAAGTTACTGCTCAAAAAGGACTTAATATAGGCCAAGCATTTTAGGTATTAATTGATGAGATGTGGTAGCTATAACGCGGGTTAGCAAAGGACCTCCAAAATGATACAACATTCTATAATAAGCTCCTTACTGCGTGCCAAGACGTACCAGCTTGCAAACCAGCCTGCTTTTGACCCGCTACTACCCTTACTGGCCTTATTAGCGACATTAAATCCTTAATCGCGACGTACGGTAAACAAGAACCAGAGATTGAATCATTCTATACCAACCGACGATACCACTCCTCTAACCAACAATACTACCCCCCCAACCGTCAATACCGCAATAAGGGCAAAAAGTGCTTTATATGCAGCAAATCTGGATGTTGGTCTATGAACCATACAAAGGACAAAAGGGACCGAAAAATACGTTAATATATCTCCGATTTTGAGGGCAGTAACGGCGATACTGACGACGACGACGATAACCAAGGGGATACCTTTACAGCAAGGTTTAGAGCTTCTAACTTCTACCTCGACATAGAACCCTGTCCTAGTTATTACGGCGACCCTAAGGCGGAGGCGTTTTGGACCGAATTTGCGAAGGAAGAAGGATAGAGACTACGGACTTATTTACCGGTATCTTTTATTCCTTTTCTCTTATTTCCTAGTTGTTGCCAGTGTCTGAATAAGGTTCTATAATACGGTAGACACGGTTGCTTATAACTAATTGGGTTAACCACGTGAGCTAAGCGAGCTCAGGAGGTCTACCAAATTCCACCTGTAGAAGTAGAAGAGAAAAGAAGAAGAAATCGATTGAAACCAAAACCCCCCCTACCGTGGTTCCAACAATTAGAAATCCGGCGCCTTCTAGTTTAGGTTACTATTATTTAAAATATCTAATAATGGCTAATAATTCCTTATTGTAGATCTCGTAGTTATATTTAGCTAGACTTAGTCATTTTAAGAAGTATGCTATAGGGTATAGTACTCCTTCCTTATTATACTAAGACAGAATGCCTCTAGTGATGTAGTTAGATGAGTCAGCTTCTATAACACTCTTTTAGTTTAGGTTAAAGTGTTAGAGTATAGGTGCGGTAGTAAATATAACTTTTAGATAGGTAAAGGCCTTCTTATATTCCTTATTAAAGATAAAGGCTTTATCCTTTTGGGTTAGAGCTATAAGGGGTAAGACTAGGGCGGAGAAGTTATTAATAAACTGTTAGTAGAAATTAGCAAATCCTATAAAGGCTTTTATGTCCTTAACATTTTTAGGTTCTTGCCAGTTTATAATTACTTTAATCTTCTTTAGGTCTATTTATATGCCATTTATAGAAATAATAAGTTTAAGGTATAGAACTTCCGTTTTATAGAACTTGTATTTGTCTATATCTAATTATAGGCTAGCTCCACGTAGGGCTTCCAGGATAAGTTTAACGTGTTTCTTATATTTAGCTAGGTTGTTACTGTATACTAGGATATCGTTAATATAAGCAGTGCAGAAAACGTCCAGGTAAGGTCGTAAGGTATTATTTATAAAGTGTTAGAATGAACTTGGGGCATTTATGAGGCTAAATGGCGTTACTAAGTATTTAAATAGTCTGTATCTAGTACGGAATGTGGTAAGCTATTTATCTCCTTTTATAATACGGAGGCGGTTAAATACGTGGATAAGGTCGAGTTTTGTGTAGTAGTAAGCCTTACTTAATTAGTTTAATATCTCTTGAATTAACGGGAGCGGATACCAATTCTTAATAGTAATAGCGTTAAGAGCTCGGTAGTCTATATAAAAGCGTAAACCGCCGCTAGGTTTCTTAATAAAGATTCTAGGTATAGCTATAGGCGAAGAGCTTGCTCTAATAAATTCTTTACTAAGGTGTTCGTCTAAGTACTTCCGTAGTACTTGAAGTTTATTTTAGGACATTCCATATAGTAGTCCAAATCCTAGCTGTTTTCCTTCTTTAAGTATAATTTTATAATTGTATGGTTAGTGCTCTACTAACTGATTAGCTTCCTTTTATAAGAATACCTCTAGGTACTTATAGTGGCATACTGGTACTTTTATAGCAGGGTTAGTATACTTCTTTAGTGCTAGGGCCTTTTTAATATTGGCCATTGTAATGGCGAAGATTGTATATTTAGGTTTCCTAGCGAGTCGTGCTAATAGGGTAGCTCTAATTATATAAATATCTAAGGTGTTAAGCGAGCTTAGATTGTCCTTAGTTTCTTATATAGTTTCTTATTTAAGTTCAGGTTTAGTGTTAGGTACGGAGTTAATATTAGATTTAGGTTCGGGTTCTTTAAGTATCCTTTTTATAGTAGAATACCAGTTCTTCTGGTACTTTTATATATTAAGCTTAAGTTTCTGCTTAGTTTGGGGTATAGCAGTTAGAGTTAGTTTGTGTAGTCGTGTATTATTTCTAGGCTCTTAGTGGACGTTGGTGGAAATCTTATATTAGTGGAATTTGGTGGAATTCTTGGGTAGGTAGAATTGGATAGACTTTTTAGGTATAGGGTGGACGTCAGTAGAAATTTTAGACTGGTGGATCCTAGTGGATTTTTTAGATTTTAGTTTAGAGTTTAAGTAGCGAGTTATAATGCACTTCTGCTTATAATAGGAGGCGGTAAATAGAAGCTTAAGGTTGTCCTAGTTAATAGTTACCTTATATAGCTTTATCTAGGGTTGTTTAAGAATTACTAGGTAACCTAGGGTAGTTATAAAGAGCTTAATTAATTCTTTGTGGTTTAGGTATTGGAGTCTTAGGGCCGCTATATAAGTAATACGGCCCGAGATAGTACGTTTGCCATTAAATCTAAATACATTAATATGCCGGTTAAGGGGTGTTAGGGTAAACCTATTGTCTTATATAAAGATCTTATTAATAAATCCTATACCGCTAGCTCCTGTGTTAATTAGGACTTAAGTATTAACCTATTAACCTTTCTGCTAAAGACGGTAGTTAACGGTTATACTATAATCTTAAGAGTTAGGGCTTACAATATCTAATATATTTAACGAGATCCTATAATATAGCTATTCTAGAGAGCGACTTAACTCTAAGATATACCTTTTAGTAGTAAGCGGGAAGGGGTTCCTATAGAATATCGGTTGTAACTTTATCCTTATAAGTGGTGCTTACTAGATATAGGGCTGGAACTAGATAAAGATTAGGGACAGTAACTAGAGGATTAATACAGCAAACGGTTGTTAGTGTTGGCTGTTTATAAGTTATATTGGGGTATAGGGACGGAGCAGTATCTTAAGATGTAATCCTTGCTTCTACATTTAAAGCAAAGGCCTAGTTTAATGCGTTGTTCTTATTTAGGGGACTCTAGTGGAGCGTATCCTAGGGTCCCTATATCGATATCCATAACGTTAGGGTACTTAGGCTAAGATAATAACTTAGTAGACGTTCGCGGAGCTATTGTATTATATTAAGGAGTAGACTTCGGTATTAGGCGTAGTATGTTATTATACCGTTTATTAATAATGTTTATGCAGGCGTTAAGGGCTCCTAGTAGGTCTACACTAATTAGAGAGGTTTTTAGTTTAGGGCTAAGAGATTTAATAAGGCTGTTAATTAGTGCGGAGTTATTCCAGCCTGTTTTCTTTACGTAATGATTAAATTTGGAGAAGTATACTAGGAAACTTTTCTTTTTTTAAGTTATATGGTTTATCTTCCTTTAAGCGGTAGCTTAGCGGTTTGGGTTACTATATATAGCTTTAAGAAGTACAACTAGGCTTTATACTAAGTTCGGCTGGAGAGGTTTAATAAGGTTAGCTGCGTCTCCTCCTAGTTAACTTAGGGCGTAGTAGAGTTAGTTAGCTTTAGTTAGGTAACGGTTAGTATTACTAGTCAGCTTATTCTTAAGCCGGCTTAAGAATAACTAAAGCTCTTATTATTTACTAGTAAATACTAGAGGGTCTAGTAGTTTTTTAGATTGTTATAATATAGTAGTTGGTTCTACCAATAGGATAACTATTACTGGCTTAGGGCTCGCGTTCCGCGTATTGGCTTCTAGTGATGGCAATTAGTCTTGGGGGCTTAGTATAGGCGTCTTAAGGGTGCGGATTTCTTCTTAGAGGGCCTTAATTGTTTTCTGGTACCGTGCTTCTTATTTAGCTTGCTGTTAAGCTATAGTAGCTTAGTTTTATACGAGGGTGTCTATAAAGGACTTTTATATATCTGCTAATTGTTCCTAGAGTGCGGATATAATGTTAGCGACCGTTATAGGGGCTTTAAGGTTGTTTTGTATTTTGAACGGGGTAGGGCAAAGTGTAGGTTTTTAAGATTTTAATATATTGTAGTGTTATGGAGTAAGTATAAGTAACGATAATATATAGCAAAGTAGATATTATTAAGCTACGTACATAAACTATATAATAATATCAAGACGTTGCGTAAGGGGAGAAGGTAAGGAAACGGGAGGAAAGGGTATATATCGTGAATTTGATTGCTTGGTTAATATATACATAGAGCAGAATAGGATTCGAGTAGCGGTCCTGGCAGAACTTGGCAGGATTTAGTAGACTTGGCAGAATATGGCAGATTGCCGTAGATTGCCGCATATTGCTATTAGATTGCCGCACATTGCCATTAGATTGCCGTCTCGTGGTTGGTCTCTTCTTGCTGCGTCGGTGGAAACAGGTGGACGTGTGTAAGGTGTCATGGAGGTGTCCCGTAACAATATTTAAAGATTTCTTAGCAAGTACTTATAGCGATATTAAAGGCCGTAGTTAACTCCTCTAGCCCTTAGACCTTAATACCACGCTTAAATTATTTTAATTAACGCTGTAAACGCTCTAGCTTAGCCTGTTCTATATAGATTCCTTTTATAGTATATTAAAACTACTATTAGGCGAAGGAATCGCACCTACTCTTATAGATAGCTCGCTTAAGAAACTTACTATAATTATGGTAGAGTTTTTAAGTATATAGGTGCTAGCAACAGATCTATGCCTTTAAGACGGCCTATATAAGCTTAATTGGATTAAAGTCTGGTAAATATAGCAGTAGATAGCGAATAATATAGCCCTCCTCTTTAATAGCAGCTAGAATCCGCGCGTTAATATAAACCGAAAGGTTACCTATTATAATTACTATAGTCCGATTTAGATATTGCTTATAAAGCGTAGGAAATAGGTAGCCGTATAGCCATCTAATAAAGTCATTAATCTTAAAGTAGCCCTTATGGGCTTAATAGCAAACCTAGCCATTAATCGTTATAGCTGCGTAGATACTCTAAGTATTACCTCTTTGAAGATTACCCTTATAACACGCCTCCTTACTAATTAGAGCTTACCCTCTTATTCACTAGCTAGTCTTTTTATTAAAAATAGCCTTATTAAGAAATACTATAATATCTACTAGAAACCGCCTTATATTATTACAATAGAGCTCCCTTAGCTATAAGTTACGGCCCTACGCTATATACCTAATTGCCTTTCTTAACTACCCTTCCTTCTTTAAAATATAGTAGATTATAGTGCTAGTAATATTAAGATCGCGTTTATAATAGAGCCAGTACTAAATTTCGTCTAGATATTTCTAACTGTTATAGAGCAGGAGTTTAAGGAGAGCCTCTCTATTAGCTATTATTAACGCCGTCAGCTAGCTAGCCTTTTATACACAAGGCCTAATATGCTGGCTATATTATATAAGGTTGCGTTCGGTGCTATATATAGTAGTTTAACTAATATATAGCTGTTCTGCGATAGTATCTAGCCGCTAGCCTAATTTAAGTAGATAGACTATATCCGCGCGACAAGTAGGGTTAATAGGAGGCACTATAATACTAGGAAACGCGTTAAGATAGGGCAAATTATAACGGCGCTAGGGCGCGTCACCTAGTCAGGGGTTCGCTTAAGGCTTGGCTTATATACATAGATATAGCCTTACCACCTTCTCTTGCTCCTCACCTTAATATCTTTATAATATAGCATTTGTTCAAGTACACGTTACATTTATTTAAGCTTTAGTTTAGAGGCATTTGTTCAGGCCATACGGCATTTATTTAAGCCGTTATATTATATTAAGGTCCCTAGTTATATGCAGGCTGCGGCCGTCGAAATCGGACTCTGCACCTGTACGTGGTGACGGCTACGAACCTGGGTCTTCGAAGATCGGATCCAGAGCCAACGCAGAGACGTCGCATAGCGTGCGGACAGGACCTGGTGGTGGTTGTGGGCGTTAAGGGCGGTGGTAAAAAGCTTTCGGATGGTGAGATCTTAAAAACCACCACTGTTGGCCCTCTACAATACGATGACTACTATACTGTTCTATCTAGGGCACCTGTACGATCCAACATGGATGAATAGTACTTGATAACATCCCCCGACCCCTAATTGAAAGCATTAACGACCTCACATTGACAAACGAGTGAACGCGCGAACGAACGAATGAACGAGCAAATATACGGCCCCTCCTAACCCTTAGGGCGATCGCCCGCGGAGCATGCGGTCACTCGCCATTTTACTGCCGTAATACTGCAGCCTGGATTGCAACCCATAGTTTTCCTTGTCTTCTTTTAACGGAGTAGTGACCCTTTAAAAGGGCCTAGCTGGGGCCTAGGCATAAAAGATACCTAATACAATATATCCCGCTGCTTGGTATTACGGTAATTAGAACGGATGAATCCCCCTTACGCCTTCAATAGCTCTAGGGGGGGGGAGGCAAGGCGTATATGGCAATGGTCAATAAGAGATAGCACACAGAGGATGGTTAAGATATAGAAGAGGCAAATACACGGCAATTAATTGGTAAGGCCTAGCTAGGGCGTAGTAAACCCTAGCTTTAGATAAGTTAGAGAAGGAAGTAGTGGTTGCTAAGGAGTTCAAAACATCTAAGGAGGAGGACGTGCTGTAGGCCCACAGGGCCGCAGCTACGTGCAAACATAGCAAATCGGGGTTTTTCATCCTACTGAGGCTGCTTATAGGGTTTTTCCTCCCCTAACTGCAGGGGTTTTCTTCCTGTAAATACATAAGTTTTCCCCCCTGTGCGGAGTAGTCTGCGTGGGCCAGTAGGATCCGTATTAGACGTTAATCAAAGAGTTACTACTATATACAGGCTGCGATATCTTAGGTCGTCTAAAAGGACAGTAAATATCCACTCTTAGGTCTTAGGTCTCAGGTCATCCGCAAGGACAGTAAACATCTACTTGTGTTCTTATTTTTTGTTCTCTTATTTTTTTCCCTTCTCTCTACCAAACGGCCGCCTATACTATGGGGAAATACGTGCCGGGTGGTAATCTCTTTTTAACCATATAACTCGCCGATTAATAACAACAAAGGTCCCTACGGATGTACGCGTCAAACGCATATACCTATCAATGTGTCGACCGAACGACGACGATAATACGTTAAACGCGTATATCTGTCAACTAATCGACTAACTAACCGACCGTACGTCTACGGACGCTGGCACCGTACTGCTACCCAAATAGTCCTTTTTAACCAATACTAAGCATATATACTGTAAGAACGACCTCGGTTAATACTAAGATACTATCTACAAGAACGACGTTAATATATACTGAGCCATTGGCTGCGTTTAAGCCTTCTTAGGCATTTATTTAAACTATTAGGCTGCAAGGAAGTTAATTAATACTTAGATATTATCTGCAAGAACGACCCTAACTAATACTAAGTTATACAAGCTTTAAGGAACGAAATTACTAGGACTATTAACTAAATAATTATACTAATACGCTTGCAATCTATATAACGCTAGCACTATACTACCACTATAATATACTATTAATTAATTAATCGTGCTAATACGTCTATAATCCACAAACGAGACAACTAATAGCGTCCTACGCCTACTATTATAATAATAACAATAGTGCCAATATACATGCTATTACAAACTATTAACTAATGACTATGCCGCTTCGCCTATAGTCTATTAACTAAATAATCGCGCCGTTATGCCTGCAATCTACTAACCAACTAATAGACGAGCTCTATGCTTAATTAACTATTACCGCCGCTAATACTATACTACTACCTAAACGAACAATTGCTGCTCCTGCCTGCAGCTAAACTAACACCTTACTGCCTCCCTATAGTACTATAATTAACTTCTACTACTCTGCCTATAGTACCACTACTGACTCCTACTGCCCCACCTATAGCAATAACTGTATATAAGATAGATAAGTATTTGGAGAATAAAGCCTAAGGGCAGGCTTTTTTGAAGGGGGGAGGTAATATAACAGCGCTAGGGCGCGTTACCTAGTCAGGGGTTCGCTTAAGGCTTGGCTTATATACATAGACGTAGCCTTACCACCTTCTCTTGCTCCTTACCTTAATATCTTCGTAATACAGCATTTGTTCAAGCATATGTTGTATTCGTTTAAGCTTTGGTTTAGAGGCATTTGTTTAAGCCGTACGGCATTTGTTTAAGCCGTCACACAAATAGCAGGGCGACGTCAGCTTTAACTTACTAACTAATAGTGGGGAGTTATGTCGACAATAAGGCGTGTTAAACGTGGAAATGGGCTATCTTACGGTTTTATAAGTAAGGTTAGGTGCAAAAATCGAAGATCTACATGCCAAGGATTCTAGTACATTTTGTAAACAATAAATCTAATAGCCTTTCTCTCCTAGAAACCCGCCCCTACTAAATTAAACTATAAGATATATAATAAGGAACTACTTATAATTATTAGATGCTTTAAATAATGGCGTCCCAAGCATAAAGGATTGTTATTTCTAATATATATGTTAACGGACTATAAGAACCTATAGTACTTTATAACTATAAAGCAGTTAATATAGCGCTAAATTTATTAGGCCAAATACCTCTTATAATTTAACTTTAAGATTATAGACTAACCGGGCAAACTTAACTAGAAGCCTAATATATTAATATAATAATTATAGGACCTATCTATAAATGCTTTAGATAAACGGATTATAAATTAATTATAGATTTTATTGCCCTCTAAACGTTTTAAAAAACTATATCCTATATTTCTAAACACGGAACCTAACAGAAATAAATTAGAAGTTAATAAATAGAAAATAGAAATTAATAAGCCAATGGAATATAAATATAAGAACAATATATAGATAATAGATATAATAAAGGCGATTTAAATAGGAAAACAATAGTATAAGGATATTACACTTGCTAAATACGAAATTTAAAATAATTAATTGTATTATTAATAAAAGATAGTAGTTCCAAATTCTAAATCTTTAAGATTTAAGATACTTAAATTTATATATAACCCCCCTATAGTAGGGTATCCTGGCCATATAAAGACCTATAAGATTATTTAATAAGTATACTACTAGCCTATAATGCACAACTATATATAAAAATATGTTTAAGTATATAGAATATGCGTGCGTGGAAAGACCTCTTATATAAAGAAGTAAGGAGTACTTTAACCGCTACTAATTCTAATATAATAATGGCGCGACATTTTAATTAACTTTATAGTTAACTCGCTTAGCAGTAATAAGTTTATAAATATTATAGTAGTTATTAACTACCTTATAAAAATGCGATATATAATTCCTATAGACTTAATTAATGTATTATTAGTAGCAAAATATTTTATTAAGTACGTCTTTAAGCTACACGGACTTCCTAACTTAATAGTATCTAATAATAAAAGCCAGTTTGTTTTAGACTTCTAATAAGCTCTATATAAATAATTAAGCATTTAAATATAACTCTTAACTATATTTTATCTAGAGATAGATAGTTAAACTAAAATTGCGAACGCAATTATAGAATAATACCTATAAATACACAACTCCTACCTATAAGACAACTAGGAAAAATGGCTGCCTTTAGCTAAGTTTACTGCAAATAATATAATAAATATATTAATAGGCGTGACGCTACTTTACGCAACCTATAGATAAGACCCTTAACTTGGATTTAAACTATAACCCAAAATTAATATAATAGGACCCACAATTAAACGGATCCAGTTAATTAACGTATATAACTTTGCTAATTAAATAAGGTAGTTAACGGAACTATTATAAAGTAAATTAATATATGCTTAAATGGTATAGGAATGGTATGCGAATAAAGAACAAGCTCCTATATAGGACTTTAAGAAAGGTAATATAGTTTACCTAAATATATAAAACCTGCGGACTTAACGGCCTTTAAAGAAACTTAATTGGAAATTAAGAAGAAACTAAGCCCATATGCCTATAAGCTTAAACTGCTAACTAAGATAAAAATATACCTAATGTTTTATGTAAGCTTATTACAACCTTTAAGAGATAATTCTATAACTTATAAAGTACCGCCATTACTTTTTATAATTATTAACAACGGTAATAGTTCTTACTTTATTAACTTAATTAATAATATATAATAAAAAATACGATCTAAATAATTTAAACTTTTTATTAAGTAGAAAGAATATAAAATATAAATCTAGGAAACCTATAACCAGATTAAGGCTAACGCGCCTTCCTTAGTAAAAGAATTCTATAAGGACTATCCTTTACGGCCTGCTCTAGCTAGATAGATATAATATAAAGGCAAATAACTGCCACCTAATATAAATACTTAAAATATATTATAACGTTTATAATATTATATAACACGCAAGATGTTAAGGAACTTTAACTAGTGGTTAAAGTTATCTAATTAGTTAGATTTGCCTTGCCAAGACCTATTATAAAGATATTAGTTCTGCTTACTACCTTAATTAAGCCAATAGCGATTTTCCATCTTAGGGATAGAAAATCCTAATTAGTCTATTTAACAATTAGAAATGGCAAAAACCCTATCTGCCACTTAATCTAAGAAAACATAATATACAATAAAATTGTAAATTCTTAACTAAATTGAATTATTTTAGACCTTTGGCTAAAGGGGGGGTAATATAACGGGACTAGCCCAGTTATAGTAGGAATATCTTAGTAAAACACTCAATAGATAAATTCTAACGCTTTAACTAAATTCTGCCAAATTCTACTAGCTTAATTGACTTCTACTAAGTTCTACTAGATTAATCGAATTCTACCAAAGTCCGTTAAAGACCGCGTGTGTATATACGCACGCATCCACCACTAAGACCCCTAACTATTTAATTATATAATTCTCTCGTTATTCCTTTCTCTTCTTTATGTAACATCTTGTACTCTACAAGAGCTATATACCCTTAGATTTAGATAGAATTTATATTGTTCCTTTAAATCTTCCCTAAAGTCTCTTCGCGCCCTTACATAGAGATATAATAGGTATTAGTAGGTATTAGATTAAGCTAAGACCTAAAGCATCGTATTAAATAAACTTGGGAAAAGTTTAATAAATACTATACTAAAACGGATAGCTCTCCTCTCTACGCTATAGCACTAATTCTTTAGCCTTAGCGTTGTATAAAATATATTAAAGAGATATGGAAAAAGGAGTAGCAGAAACCTGTGCTTTAAAAGTTAAAGTAGCTCTAGGAGCAATTCTAAAATTTCTATCCCCTTTATACTATATTATATAAGAGACCTTTATAGTACTAGATAAGGGAAAAGGAGCTAAATAAGTTTAATCTTATTATAAACGATTTTAAAGAAAGAATTATTTAACCGTAAAGCCTTAATAAGTACGAGGATTACTACTCTAAAGCTCCATATAAAATACAGAGCCTAGCTCTTTATTAGTGGACTTAGGAGCCGCAAAGAAAACGATAGCCGAGGCTTTTAATTCTTACTATAAATATCCTCTCTATTCTAGTTATAAGTAATAACCCAAAGAGGGTTTTCTTAGGCAGCTGTTATATAATAAGCTAGAAAAGAATAAAGATGGAAATGGGTAGCCTTAAGAGAACAAAATGTTCAAAAAACTGGTATAGAAGCGGGATTTTAAGTAGGTAGTTGTCTAAAGTCTAGTTTACCTTTATTTCCTTATATAGTAAAGGTTCTAGAGGTAAAGACTTTTTTAAATAGGATTAATTATACGGGGTGCTGAGGAATCTGCTATTACATGCTATAATTATCAATTAGATTATAATCGTTAATTAGAATCTTATAATTGTAATAATCGGATTGTGGCTAATTGTGGCTAATTGTTTATAACCCTGCAGCCGTATTCCCTGGACAAAGTTGCTGCCTTACTAATATTTACTGTCTTTAACAAAGTGCTTCGACAATTACCTATGTTTGTTTTAGATGGACTATAAAGAGTCTCTTCGTTGTTTAAACTCACTACTATTATTCTCTAGGCAGTATTGTCTATCTATAATTATAAGCCCTAATCCTAAAAATCGAATTAGAGAGTTACTAATCTTATATATATTAATATCTAGTGCACTATACTCTCGTCGTATACTAAAGGTAGTGTTCTGACTAATACCCCTATATACCGAATTGTTTACCTTATTCCGAAAAATATTTAATAGAGCTTTTTGACTTTTTGGTAAATATATAGATTTTAGCCATTTCTTAATAATTATAAATAAGGACCGATATATAATTAAGTTGATTTTAACTATAAAATAAGTGGTTATATCTCTGAGATATTATAATCTATTGAGTCGCGATATATGGTATAATTATATAAGATCTTGATTTTCTATTACTCTTAAGATCAAACTTTACCACCCTCCTAAACCACCACAATACTATTAGATTCTATCTAAAGCAGGTTATACTGCGCTTAATAAGGATATTTAAAGACTTTTCCGCATTATAAATATATGTAAAACGAAAGCTTTGCTTAGCCACATATAAACCCATAAAAGGTAAGCAAGTGACTGGCGGGATACCAGGCATAGCTATACGGAATAATACTATTACGGTACTGACAGAACTTGGCAGATAGCTATATTCACGTCACGTGACTAGAAGATTGTATAAAACTTTAAGGGGCGCTACTTATCTATTTCCTTTTCTTTTCTCTAGCTTTAGATCCTTGTTTATAGACAATCCAATTGTATAAGCTTACGTGTCTCCCTTAATATATCCGTGCCTTAATTAACTAAGTCGCTAATATTAAGGTTCCGTATATACTATATAATCTTATTTAGTAAATAGTTACCCTTATTACTATTTATAAAATTACTAAGCTTATCTAAAGATAGACTATTTTTATTTAATTGGCTGTAAAGGAAGTGGATGGCGTTAAGGGTTTACTTTCTTATAATCCAATTAAACATATAGTAGTAAAATAAGAGGTAGTGGCTAAACCGACTGTCCTAATACTTAAGTATATACTTAGCGTACACAGCTAAGGTAACTATACGGCTTTATACTATATTAAAATCGGCTTTACTATAAGGAAACAAAGTAAAAAAGGCGCCGCGTATAATAAAACTAGCTAATTACTTAGAGAGAGGTATCTATCGCACAGTAGAAACCTTTAGGCCCGCTTATAGGCCTTATTAGTATTAAACCTCGCAACTCAAAAGCCCTAATTTATTAAGATTAGGCACTAGATTAGGAACTAAAGTATCTAGCATATTACTGCTAAGCTTAATAGATAAGGAATTAATAGTAAAAGAACGTTATATAAGAGTGGAATTACTTATAGAAACTAATGCAGCCTATAATCTAGGAGTAAGCTAAGCCGTTAGGCTACTAGAATTAAACTTTAGCTTGCTAATATAAGGTAGCCAATCTAATGTAAAGCTATTTTCGGGTAAGCTAATAAGCTAAATGCTATATATTTTAATATCGCGACAATTAGAATAATTAACCTTTAGAAAGTAAAGCTATAGTAATATAGTAAAGCGCCTTATAGTATACCGCTTAGTAAACCACTAACTTAGATATTTATCACCATCTATTACCATAGGCCTTATAACCAGTATATTAAGTTTAGTAGGTAGCTGTAGTAGCTACCTTTAAGTCTTTAGTATATTTTAGCCAAAGCAGTAAATATAGCTAGTATAGTAATATTACTAGCCGCGTATATGCATAACTTATAGATAAACGTATATACGCGTAATTAGAAGCCTCTTTACCGCGGTCGGCATAGGCAAAAGCTAGGAACAGGCCCTAGATTAAGCCCGTTACTTTTACTAAATAAGGAAAAAATAGTTAGATTTTTAAGACTATTAGCGTCCTTAATATTGGCTTTATATATACCTATATTATTACCCTTTTATAAGGGGACTTTGTAGACAGGGGGCTATAAGGCACAATTATAGGAACAGGATAGATTGAGGAGGAGATAAATCCTTAAGGTAAGGCCTCTGGGATCGTGGAGACTATATACTACGGGCACGTGCCTCCGGCACGTGACCGACGGCTATTTAAGGGGTGTCTATATAGGTTGTCCTAAGGGCAACCCAAGGTGACCGCAATAATATCCCTTACACCTCCATAGCTAGGCCTATTTAAAACTACTACTTCTTATAACGACTACATATCTCTATATATTTAGCCTATAGTATATTCCTAAACTTCTTAATTTACTTTTAATTAATAGATAAAACGGGTAGTAGTATAGCTATAGTCGGAGCTTATTAAGAGGGAGCTTACTATAAGGGAGCTTACCGTAAGGGAGCTTGTCATAAGAAAAGTGGTATTAGCAGTAGGGTAGGTATTAGCAGTAAAGTAAGTATATAAGATAGTTCTAATAGGGACGTATTTAGGCTATCTGGGGTGCCTCTTCTATTATATAGAGCTTTATCTATAGTATACAGCGGAGTAGGTAAGTAAGCTTTACCCCGCCAATTAAGAATATAGTACTCCTGTTATATTGCCCTAATTACCTTCTACTATTAAGCTATTTTAGGAGTATTTTAGCTATTCTAGCCGCGAGGCAGAAAGGCGTTCTTAGTATCGTTTTTAGGTAGAGTAGTTTACTAACGCCTTATAGTGTTACGGCGCTGGTGGAAAACGGTACTGGCAAATTGCCGCAAGTTGCCGCAAGTTGCCATCACGTGACCAGATGATTGTATATAGCTTCGAGCGGTGCTTCCGTTCTTCCCCTTTCCTTTCTCTAGCTTTGGATCCTCGTTTATAGACAATCCAATCGTACAGGCTTGCGCGACCCTGTTGCCGTGCTCGTGCCTCGATTGACCGAGTCGCTAACATATAGAACAATTCTTAGTAGTGGAACTTAACTGTATAAGAGCTCTCCGCTTATTTAAATTATATTTAGAGGCCTAGAAAAGTAAGTAGAAGTAGATATAATATATAGAGAAGACGCGCCTTTAACCAATATAACTAGTATAGCTTTAAAGGTTTCTTTAAAGGGCCGTCTTTAATAAAATTAAGGCAGGGCTTATAGATATAGCACTTACTACACTTAATTATAGTAGGATCTACTATATTTATAATATATACAGTAATATGAATAGAGGTATTAACAAAAAGGAAGGCGCAATACTAAGATATTTTAATGTTTATTACGTAGATTCCGTTATAACTTACCGCCAATAAGTTTTTTTCTAACTAATTAGAAGTTGGCTTAATAGGAGTTTAATTTCTAGGACCTAAATATATAGACTACTTATACTTTGGGTTAATAAGCAAGGTGACTTTATTATATAATATAATCCCCTCTACCTAATTAGCTTCTATTACCTATAGCTAAAATCTATTAAAAATTAAGCTCTCTAAGATTCAGCTAGTCGTATTCTAATTGCCTAATTAGGTTTAGTGTAATTGCGATTTAGATTTCTCCTAGCTATATTAACCTTCCCTACTATTGTTCTCCTTTTCTTTAACTTACGCAACCTCGTCAGTAGGCTTAATTAATTGCCTTTCTTATATACTATTATTGATTAAGGTTGTATAGAACTTTATAGTAGAGCCCCCCGTTGGGCTCGCTTTATTTAAGAGTTAATCTAAGTACTAGTAAGCCTTTTAACTCGCCCAGGGAGTTCTCTGTTAGTTAATTTATAGGCTTTCCTCTATAGCAAGTAGGAAGAATACTCTATATTTCCTTTTCGACAGCTATGCCGTTAATCGTTATATTCTTACCTATACCTATAGTAGGTAGGCTAGCATTATAGTCTTTGTTCGCGGTAGGAGTATTAATAGGAGGTAAGGGGGCCGCATTAAGTATAGGCCCGGAGGTGGGCCGGGAGGACGACATTGCTGTTGCTAGTATTAGATTTAAGCTAGCAGTAGAGTTAAATATATATTCAGAAGTTATAGAAAAGGCGCGTATACTATTGAGGATCTAATTAAGTCGTGCGCAGAGGCGGTAGGTAAGGAAGGATTAATGATTTTGTAACCGACTACCAGTACCATACCAAACAGCACTTTGTCTCATCTTATGACTCACCACCTTGTCTTTTGACATCATATGTCTTACTACTCATTTCTATTACGTTGTCTACAACGGCTATTGTCAGCGTTGTCGTCAGCCTCTCGCCACCTATCTCATGTATATATTACGCCTGATTTCCATAGATTTAGAATCAAGTCGCTCATGCAATTCTTCACACTGCAAAGCTTACAGATTTTTTTATAGAAATTAAAGTTTATACAGTGTAAGTTCAGAGCCCTTCCGTTAGGCCCAATTAGGCGATTTTAAGCAAAATTAATACTATAAAGGAGCTCACGAGAGCTCTATGTAATGCCTTACGCTTAATTATAAAATATTACTTGGCTACCAAATATACACTTATTAAGTAGATCTTTTAGCGACGTTATATAAACTTGATTAGCGTAATTTAACGTTATCCTAGACTCTATACAATAACTATTTACCAATTAAATCTAGTAATGAAGAATAATAAAGGCATAAAATATATGTTTTAAAGAACTTTACGACTCGTGGTATACGTGTGCATTAGCAAGCCCCTACTTACTATACCACCTGGTAATTGTCCTAATCCTTCAAAGATCTTTTCCGGGCAAGTAATCTGGAATGGAGCCGATCAAAGCGATACACGACTCATCCTGGAACGAGGACGACTCGTATCCGGAATGAGACAGAAATGTTCCGGAATATCGTATGTACCGGTATCAGTCGGAACGGTCTGAGGCCTGAGACTACCACTCAGCCGCTTCGCTGTAGAATTTAAGGGGCATAGGCAGTATGCACGTGTTCTCGCCCTGTAACCAAATTCTACTACGGAGCGTCTGATTTATGAGATAACGGCAGCGAAATGACGCAGCTGAGATTGCTTCGCCACAAAACTTCGGTCGTGAGATCAGCTGTTCAAGAGCTTGTCCCCACAGTGCCTAAGTCCGGTCCTCGCACTAAGCCTTTTCAAGGTTGTTGCCTGATGGCTGCCTGTGCTAATCCTCCATAAGTCAAACAGGCCGGTTCATAGTTAGCCCTTTACTTAAGGCCATGAGTTCGCACCTTAAACGCGTTCTCTCTCATCGCGTGTACTTTGATTTGCCATTGAAGTGTCAATTCTTCAGTTAACACCGAAATCTTACCTCTTCTTGCATACCTACTTCCGCGCACCCTCAATGGCCGAAACTCAGGTTGCCATATCGCCTTACTCAAAGCGCAAGAGGCCCCAAATCTCCTATTATGAAGGCTGCTCCGAAGACAGTGATTGGTATGAGTCGGACGATTCAACTGCAGAATCCCGCCCGAGCAAGGTTCAGCTTGAGTCCAATCGATAGTTTTTCGTAGCCTCTAACACATTCACCAGAAATCGAAAAGGACACCCAAAAGCTCCAGACCTCTTCCCAAGCGCAAGATCTTCCCCTTTCTATCCCTCCCAGCAGAGCTCCGCAACGCCATCTACGCCCTTGCTCTCACCGAGGAGAACGGTATCTACCTAGTCTCCAAAACTAAGAACTACCGCCGTGTCGTCGAGCTCGCTCCTTCTAACCAACAACCTCGTTCCAACTACCCCACCATTCGGCACAGGCGTGGGTACGTGGCCTTTTCTTACCCTAGAGAAAAAGAGACACCCAAAGCTGTTCCCAATTTGGCGATCGCTCTCCTCGCCACGAACCGTCAGATCTACTCCGAAGCCTTACCGATCCTCTACAGTAACACGTTCATGCTTGAGGATACTACGGCGCTGCATGCCTTCATGGCAAACCTGAATCCTAAAACTCGCAGTCTGCTCGAGACTATCTCAATCCAGAGTTGGGGCCGCACGAAGTCACACAAAGCGCTTAATCACCCAGGACTCACTATGTTAGCTGAGGCTGTCAATCTAAAGCGGTTGCATTTTGACACTTATATTGCGGGGGGAGGGGGACCGCAGAGGGTCGCGAGACAGATCTACCGTGACGGATTCCATTGGCTTGAGGCTGTTGGTTCAGCCAAGGGGAAGAAGGATGCTGCGGTTGAGTTGATCGAGGTGTTAGAAGGCAACTGGCAAAGATATTCCAGGGCGACGCGAAGGGAAGAGCTGGAAGAAAGAGGGCCGCAACACGATCTAGAAGCTTTCAGAGACGAGTTGAGGAAGTTATTGGGAGGTATGACGGAGAAGCGTTCGTTGAAGAAGCCCAAGAAGTCTAAGAAGTCTGTAGAATAGTGAGCGATATCCGATGAATCATGATTGTCAGATCACCAACTGGGCGTGAAGCGGAATATATATATGAGAGGCTCTGTGAAGGAGAATCTATGGAGCTCGATCGCTCGAGAAGATATCTACAAGGTGGCCTGTGCACTGTCCCGTGAACTGTCACGTGCACGTCACCGAGCTCAAAGAGACTACCTAACTACCTTGGCAATCGTAATATGGCCTCTAAACCGTATTAAGTTTTCGTCCTGGGAAGCATTTGGGAAATTCGCGCGGTCAGAAAGCTGGTGGTATCAGATAAAGACGGAAGACAGGGATTAAGGGAACTAAAACTTAGGTCCTTTTTCTACTATTTCTCCCCCCTTACCAATAATGATGATACGAATGGGCATATTTCTCTTATCCGAACATTTACAAGTCCTCATGTCCTGGTGGTGGATTTCAGCGCACTTCCGGCTGGTTTCGCTAGATATTAGGTCTAGCATAGGGATTTCAGTATATTAACTTGGAATGCAATAACATGATTCTGTTCCTTGACTGGCTGTGAGGAAATTGCAAGAGTAAACTCACTGTCAGGCAATGCCAAGGAAAAGGACGTGTGATTTCCAGAGAAATTAACCGTTTTATTTTTTCAAAGCGTTTTCTAACACCTCTATTCCTGAGTCAGTTTACGATTGGTAGGACGCCGAGTTGAGAGAAACAGCACCATATCCGGGATTTTTCCACATTCCGGTCAATCATTTTCGCCCATCCGTGGTGATTTCGTTGGTCCTGAGTCGTTTTCCCGCATCCGCTTTGCATAATGCATATCGGTTGTCCAAATCCCAGGTCCTACATAACCAAATTGAACACGATGCAGGACATGACTGGGAGGCCAATCCTTTTCTTGAAAAGTTGTTGGCTTTGATAGCGGGGAAGGAGAGAAACATTCCGTGAACCTAACCTCAGGCGTGCATCTTTTGCTCCAGCAGACGCTGTGGTTCCCCTCTGACCGGCAAATAGGTACTGGTGAGCATAAAAAGATCGATTCTGATGTGGGCCTATGATAGGCGGTCTAGACGTACATCTCGGATCGATACGCAGGTTATAGTCAAATAAAGAAAACCATCGGGCTTCGGAATTGCCGAGCACGAATTATTTTGAACCAGGTATGACATTGCACGAGCCCCCGGATTGCTGCAGCAAGCAAGCCCTGTGGCGAGGGCAAGGGTATCGCGAAAGTGCCCCACCTCAAACAATCATGTGAAAACAGCGCGCGCGCCGCTACGTAACCACATCATGCCCAGCACGAGCTCAGGTCCCTCTGTCACCCCAGGCGGCAACATTATTCTTATCATCGCCGTCTCACCTCCCCAATAAACCGACAATGATTATCATAAACCTCCATCACAGCCGTGTTTGATGCACCGGAAGTCTTCCGCGCGTTCCATTGTGAAATATCTAAGGCAACAAGGCGCGCGTGAATAGCCTCACTCGGAGTACGCCGAGCTTTTTGGACGATTCCTGAAGCTTAACATTCACTTTAAATACGAGTCAACTGGCTTGAAACCCTTCGGCCCCGCAAATATGGTCTCCGACAGCCTAAAATCACCCAATGTTATTCCGCCCCGCACAAGCTCGCATGGCATCGTGACAAACGGCCAGCATGTCTCGAGTGTTAAACCTGTCCTCCGTCCTCTTTCTGAGATCGATTGGATAGCTCAGGGCAAAAAGCATACTCTTACTGTATCTCATACCCATTCACACTCGGCGTCTATGTCGAGTCCTCCTCCGGATCCACTTATGGGAATTGGTGATGACCTGATACATCAAAAACGGGCTACGTGGTCAGAAGAGAAGGAGAAGATACTGCTCGGCCCCTACGATTATTTATATGGTCACCCAGGAAAGGACATAAGGTCACAACTCATTGCAGCGTTCAACAAATGGCTGAATGTACCTGCGGAGAGCTTGGAGATCATAACCAAAGTCGTGGGAATGTTGCACACAGCCTCGTTACTGTACGCCTGATTCTTTCAAGCTGCAGAACACCTCAGACCCCCCAAGCTAATACGGATTTCCTTCCATAGGGTCGACGACGTGGAGGATTCTTCTGTCCTCCGCCGCGGTGTCCCAGTCGCCAACAGCATCTTCGGCACAGCACAAGTCATCAATAGTGCGAACTACGTCTACTTCCTCGCTCTCCGTGAACTCTCCAAGCTCTCGAATCCGAAAATGATAGAGATATTCACAGAAGAGCTCTTGAACCTGCACCGAGGCCAAGGCATGGATCTCTATTGGCGAGATTCTCTGACCTGTCCCTCAGAAGCAGACTACCTAGAAATGGTTGGGAACAAGACCGGAGGGCTTTTTAGGCTCGCCATCAAGTTGATGCAAGCGGACAGCAGCAGCAACATGTAAAGTCGCCTTTCCACCCCCTTCTCACAGTTCCAGTCATGCCCCTTACCCCGCGTAGTACAAAAATTACTCTAACAGTACAACTCGGCAGCGACTGCGTCCCCCTCGTCAGTACCATCGGCCTCCTTTTCCAAATCCTCGACGACCACCTCAACCTCTCCCCCACCTACACCGCCGCCAAAGGTCTCTGCGAAGACCTGACTGAGGGCAAATTCTCCTTCCCTATCATCTACGCCATCCGGTCCGACCCCTCCAACCTCGTCCTCATCAACATCCTGAAGCAGAAAACCACCGACGAGGAGGTTAAGAAGTATGCTGTCGGCTACATGGAGCGCGTTGGCAGTTTCGAGTATAGCAGAAAGTGCATCAATGAGCTCGGAGATAAGGCGAGCAAGATAGTGGATGAGCTGGAGAGCAGCTTGGGTGAGCAGGGGAAGGAGGGAGGTGATGGTATGAGGAAGATTCTGGAGAAATTGACCGTGAAGTTATGATTTACGCAAGCTACTTAAGAGCAGATATACAGGAGGCTTCAGGTAATAGATTTTGCTATATGAGGAGTTTTGTAATAGCCGTTGAGATGAGAGGCTTCACGAGGTATTTACGGTACTCTCAAGAGTTCATGCTGGTGCATTTACTTCATCTGGCCACATGTTGCACGGGGGATGGCTGGCGCTGTAAGCACTGCATTGGATGGGATTTGATAGGTGTAATCTGAGCAAAAGATAATTTCTACTTGCGCATAGCGTAGTTAGTACCAGAAATTTAACATCTAAAATGATCAAATAGATCACTTTATAAAGCTAGACCCAAGAACTTACTACCGCTATCGGCGTTCGGAGTCTTGCAGACCGATTTCCGCTTGGTTGAAATTATCCCGATGACTGCGCTGCCCGTGGTAAGCTTTTCGTAGATGGCGTTAAACTTTATATTCCGCCTAGTTTCAATTTCGCATACGATTTTTGCTATTGCGTTGTTGTATAATAGCTAACGCTATACAAAAGGCCGTGAAGTGCTGTTATCCCTTAACCCGCCGATATCTTCCGAAGTTCTGCCGATCCGCTAAACTATCTCGGGCGAAACCTTCGTAAGAAGGTTGGCATATTTTGGTAAGGATTGCAGGCAAAAAGCAGCACATACACTCTACTTTAGAACACTTTGTAGCAACAACACGCCCGCTGGCTATCACTAATGGCTAATTAGCGCCTGCGAAGAGAGTCTCGTTGTCTGATTTTCCGTAAACCGCCTTGTTACCTTGTTGTCGCAGCCGACGTCCGCAGGCCATAGAAACGCGACTGTTTAGTACGCTTTCCAGCAACAACCACTAGGACCTCGAATGTACTGGAGCAGTCGGTACATTGAAAGTACTGGATACTGGAAGGTCACCTTCACTAGTGTTATAAGCATTGCTCCGCTCTGGACTACCTTGGGGCATCGAGTTACCAGATTGGACCAAGTTATCCCTTAACAGTAGGTGGTCCTTGCGAAACACCGTTTTCAAAACAACGCGTATATCTATATAGAATTCAATCATCAATTACACCGCTACCATGCCTTCCAATAGTGCTAGAGTTGATGTAGACCTTGTTCAGAAGGAGTGATATAACGTTCCCCCAAACAAGACGGCGAAAACAGCTCCTCCCAAACCCTGGCCGTTGCCCGAATTCGAACCTCTCTATATTAACGATTAGGACGGCCATGGCTCACCAAACCTCCCTTCCAACGTTGATATACACAATCCTTTTGAGCTATTCAGACTATCCTTTACGGATAAGATTATGGGTAAGCTTGTAGAGTGGATAAACAAGCACACGGAGCTCTATCCGCCAGATGAGGAAGTAGAACACCCACACACATGGCAGCTAACATGCAGGCAGGAAATCTACACGTACTTCAGAGTGCTTGCTCATATGGGAATCACTGTAGAGCCGGCTATCAAAGACTACTAGAAGGATTTAAACACATATGACAGCCTCATATTCCTGCGTACGGGCACCAAATTTAGCTGATCTGATTGGCTGATCCTTATCGATAACCCGAGGATCCGACTTGACATGTTAAGGGATAAGCCCTCTGATTCAGAAAACCACGGATTCTTGTATCAGAGGAATCTGAAAGCGCTAATATCTGGTCCATCAGGTGCAGTTTCTCCTCCTGCAATTGCCCTACCCAGGCCCTTAGGTGCGCGTTCTCAGTCTGCAGCCTTCTGGCCTTTTCTTCAGTTTGTCTCGTTTCTTCCTTCTTCTTGGCTCGGCATTTGCTCGCTGCCAATCGATTCCTCACAAGATCCCTTTTACGCTTCGCTTTTTGTGTCTCATCATCTTCGTCAGTCTCCTCATCGCCTTTCCGCTTCTTGCTCGTCTTCCGTGTACTACTATTACCCTCTGCCGTTGTCGGAGGCCTGGCGGTTTCATCCGCTGGAAGGTCTGGTTGTGGACCATGCTGCTCCATATCTCCAAGGATATCGCTCGCTGGTCTCGGTGTCCTGTTGGGTTCATATTGGAGGGACTGTGGTGATCTCGAGCTCGATGGGAGCTCAGTTGATTGTGGGGTATAAGTTGGTTCTTCTAGTTGACTTTGGCGTGCAAGCTTAGGCGACGGCAAATAACCGAGTTGAGGATGACTAGGTTGCTCTCTAGTACCTAGTTGATCGCAGGGATTAGAGTTTAAATCGGCATCTCCGTCTAGATCATTGTGCCTCCAACCTCTCCTAATATTTGGCTTATTGCCATCATTCTGCGGAATTCTTCCATCCACTATCGCACACGGATTCTTCTCTTCCCAAGATTTTGTCGATCTAGGTCGGTGCGAGTGTGATGAGTCGGCTGGTGACGTGGATGCGTCGTGGTATTGCTGCCAATCCGTTAGACTGAAGAAGATTGAGTCAAAAACTTGGTTGTGAAGGGGTCTCCAAGACGATTGATAGTCGAGATTGTTGTCGAGATTCTGGCTGTTGGGTGAACCGGAGTAGGAGCCGACATAGCCACTCTCGTTCCGATACCGTTCCTTTGTCGTATCTATTACGGGGGGACATAAGCTGTTTTTTGGGGAAAGAGAAGTTAACTCTTGTGACGGTGAGTCGAGCTTACTACTCTGGTTAGTATCAGCAATAAATATCCGAAGCTCCGCCGCCATGTTTGAATCTACAGCCGTCGGTATTAGAACTGATGCTCCGGCTTCTAGGTCGGCAAGTACTCGAGGTTTGAAATGATATTATTCAGATGGTTATGCATCCGAATTGATGGAGTGGGTAGGAGTCTTATAAACCTGAGATAGTCGGTTCGATTGGGGCTGTAAGGTTTACGGACGTTAAAGTGTATTTATTTAAAGTCTAATGCGTGAACGTGGATGGCGCCTTTCTCTGATGGCTTAGCAGTTATTTCGTCTTGGCTAGTTCGTTAAAGACAAAGTCAGGAAAGGTGTATTCTAGGTTGGAGGGCTTGTCTCCCGTGGTTTTGAGCTAGAAATACACGACTGTGATTGGCAGGAAGTTAATCCGGCTGCAGCGGATGTTTTTGCAGAAAAGCCTGCGCACAAGAATTCTGTGTATTGGCAGTGGGATTCTCGGTACGCATTCAGTTGTCAACAACTGAACGATTCGGGCAGTGTAAGCTTCTTGGCTTCCTAGAGTTACCTGGGAGTTTATTTTAGCAACCCGAATTGCTTGTTGGGTTCTTAAGTGTACCGGGCTTACCTATAAAAGCTTGACATGGCCCAGAGTTCTGTGTAAAAGCTACTAATAGCTTTCCCCGAGTTTAAGAAGTGCGCTGTTGCCGGGAGTGCAGAAACTTTGATATGTCGCGGACGCCGGAAAGGATGAGCGCGAGGGATGAATGGGATTTCAATGGAAAAGATGGGAATCTAGGAAAATTCGATGGCGGCAGCAAACGAGCATGCAGAAGCCTAATACCGGCGCTAACCTAATATCGCCCAGACCTCGGCCGCTTGCCCCAATACCTGAAGAGAGGCCCCACTTTACCTCGTAACCCAGACCCGGTGAACCGTCAGTACATGCACTACGCGCACGGGCATACCGCCCCTCATTACCAACGAACCCCCCCAAGAGCTTATAGACTCCGCTTTAGTAGTAACGGGGCGTTAAAATACACTAAAAATTACCTCTTTTATTACCGTATCTTAACCCTTTTATAACGTCTAGTTATTATAAAAATTAGTATAAAGTAGAAGCTCTTTAGCTTCTTTATCTACTATATTATATAATAACGTTATAGCTATATTGTATAAAATATTAGATAAGGGTATTGTAAGAGTATATATATTGGATCCCACAAGAGTCGCGCAGGTTCGCGAGTACTCTCTATTCTTTTAGCTGTATAGCGACATGGAGTGGGATACGTTATATTTAGATAGTAAAGTTACTACTAAGTATTACCATTTAGATCTTAACTATAACGCTATAAATATAGTTAGGACTAGTAAACTTTACTTTAAAAACTTTAATAATAATAATTTGTTTAAAGTTAATATACTTTCTACTCTTTTAAGCAGTATTAAGACTAAAACTAATCTTAGTTTAATTTTAACTACTTATATAATATAGACCTTAAGATAAATCTCCTTAATTTATAAATATACTTATATAGTAACTAGTAGGTATAGATTTGCTTTAGCCCGCGAAGCCTTACTATATACGTCTACGTCGCCATAGATGGAAATATTATCAAGAAATCGTTTCTTATAATGGCTAAGTGCAGAGGTAATAGTAAAGAGCCGTCGCAGCGCGTGCAGCGCGCTGGCGCCACGATTCTATAGTATTAAGCCTGCGATACGCATAAAGTATCGCCCTTAATAATACTAGAAGGCTTACTACCCCTACTTATAGCTTCCGTTTTACTATTTAGAAGGGCTATTAAGGGAAACTAGAATATAAAAACTACCTAATATATAACTATCTAGCTTATAGCTATAAGGGGGCAACCTAAGCGGGCTGCCGCGCGCTCCCTGCAAGCGTCTCCTCTAGTGCTTATATTGCTATATTACTACATTAAAAACAGTGCTTATTTAGTCTTAATACTTCGTTAGGCCGCTATCTACAGCAATTATAGCAAGGTAATGCTCCCTTATTGCCTATATACTTTTTAAATTCTTTAGGCTTAAGCTTCTTCCATTCCTTCTTAGCGTACTACCTAACTTTCTCCTTTATTATAGGAAACCGGCGTTATATTCTCCCCTTTTACGGCCGCTAAATATTCTTAATTAGGTTTAAATTAAGGGAATTTGTAGGCTATTCCATTATAAGCATGCCATTCTATTCCTAGGCTAGGCTAGGCCCATTACTTTTACTAAGTAAACTAGGGCATTGTCCTCTATAAGAATAGGCTAATGTTATAGTATTTGCTATAATTCCTATATATAAGGTGAGGATATAAATAGGGAGTTCAATTAATAGAATAATAGGGTATATTATATAGACAGATAAATTTTTAAGGGAAAAGGAGGAGTCTGTATATAAGGTAAGAAAGGGGTTTCCCTAGGCATATATAGCGCACGTGCCTTACAGATAAGTTACCCCTAGGTTGCCCTAGGGTCGCCTATACCTTACAGCTATATAACTATCTACTTAGGTTTTACCTAATAATGCCCCCCCCTTTAAAAGGATTGTCCTTAATCCTTTATATATTTAAGCCTTAATAAAATCTTATAAAAATCTTAATAAGGAAAAAAATTTCAAGGGGAAAAAGCGTCTTAGTTTTGCGTATAGAGAAATAGGTGGTATATATACACGGCGTAAAGATGTTAAGGAGCTTTAACCGCTAGTTAAATTTACCTTACTAAAACTCCCCGCATTTAACTAAGCTAATAGTAATTTTCTATCCCCGAGATAAAAATCCTAATTAGTTTATTTAGGGCTTACCCAAATTTAGTAGACCAGAAATATTCTAAAGGTTCGCTTATATAGGTAGGTTGCTAGTACCTTACAGGTAGGTTATAGGTTATTTACATATAGCCAGACTTATAGGTGGTAAGGTAGTATACTCGTTAAATCCACTACTAACCCTATACTTTGGCCTTACGCTATACTAGTATAGCGCCGTACATACTTCGCGGGTAGGTTATAGGTTACTTATATATAGCTAGACTTATAAATAGTAAGGCTATATACCTATTAAATCCGCTACTAACTCTATGCTTTAGCTTTATGCATTATCTATATAGTATATACATAAAATAGTATATAAGTTATTAGTATAGGTTCCTACTAGTGTGTTATTAGTAGGTCTTAAACCCTAGTTAAGTGGACCTATTCTCTAATATAATAATCTACTAATCTAGTATAGAGTAATAAACTAGGTCTAAAAAGAGTACTTTTTAAATTAAGCTTTGTTGCTAGCGTATACTATAGCCTCGCCTATAAATCGCCTAGTATCCCTTATACGGATAGATACGTCCTATAAAATGTGCACCGTGCGCACCAATTAAAGAGGTGCATGTATAGGCGGCAAGTTGTTCTGCTGCATTACCAAACCAAACCCCTTAAAAGGTTTGATGTTCTCCGCGCACGGGCCACAAACTATAGCACCCTATCCATGTAAGGGGTAGCTAGGTTGCGTTAAAGTGTAACTTATATAGAATATTAATAAATTACGCTTTATCCCATATATATACCACAGTTCTTACTATAAGCGTTAACTTATTCTTTAATCTCTTAAAATATCCTCTACTCCACTTTTATATAAATTATATCTTAGTAGCGGCGCTTGCTTTTCGCTTACGCTCTAACTATAAGACTAGGGTATTCTACTTATAGTACTTATCTAATAGTTATTAATAGTTTTTAAGTTCTGTCTCGTATTTCTATTTATTATACTTATTTAGCCAACCTAACTATTTTATAAGGTACTATAGTTATCTAGCACAATTATAGTAGGTAATAATTGCTTTTACTTTTTAACTGCCTTTTTTAAGCCTTTTTACTACCGGGGGTTAAAACTTAAGACATAACTTATAAAGCTCTAGTAAGAAGATATAAAAGACTAGGTAGAGCTATGCTATAGTAGATAGAAGCTCTAGCTTATATACTTACTACTCTATACACTTTAGGATCTAAAACGGTTCTATAAACTTACTATTAAGCTTTTTATAAGGACGTTTTATGCGGATATTCTTAGAAGAGAGTAGGACTCGTTTACTAACAGCGAAGTACTTAGCTAGATAGTGACGGTTATAGTATTTTGCCTAAAGCTATTAGGTGTACATTATTAACGTCGCCGCTGCCTTATATATAAAGCATAAGCGCTATAAATATATCTCTACGAGTTTAATATTTATTAACTTAAACCCCTCCCTACTTTACTAGGTGTTTTAAACGCCATTTAGAACTCTATTTAGGACGTTTAGTAGCTAGCTATAGGCAAGCTCAATAGGGGAATACTCTATTATAGCATAGACCTTAGAGTTATAGGTAAACGCTACTTTATTAAGTAAGGAGGCCCAATTAAACTATTTCTAGTTTATAAATATATTGTTACGGAACCCTACCGCAGTGGCCTCTATAGGAGAGCCCCGTGCTCTTGTATATACCTTACGTATAGCTTACGTCAGCTACGCGTAGGTATATTACCTCCTTACGCCCTTAACCCTTACAATCGATCGCGTAACATCTTGTAGACTCCTTAAATATATATGTTCTATAGCCACTGCCCTACCTTATAACATTACGTTGCGCCTTTTTACTACTAACGCTTAGCCTATAACCAATTCTATGTCCCTGTAATACTATAGGCGCTACTAAAAGTAGCGTGTCTATAAGTTACCTTCCTTTATACTTCTAAGGAACCTATAATAGTAAGATAATATTCCTTACTAGCTACTATGTTAAACCCAAAGAACAATCTAATACCTATATTTAATATATAACGCCAATTAATCCTAAGAGAATTCAATTTATTAGCCCTAGCCTTAATCCCTAAGGGGAAGCCTAGTGGCTTAAAAAATTACGACGACCTTAATAAGGTGGATACTAATAATATTTTATCTTTTATTAACTATATAATTACAGATAAGCAAGCAGAAGGGCTACTACCTATTCAAATAAAAATATAAGACGCCGAGATATTTATAAAAACAATAGTATAAGAACCTAATAAATACTACCGCCTTCTATAACGTACTCAACCACTAAGTGGCGAACACCACCATATGGCGAACGCAATTTTTAGTACGATTTAGACGTTTTAACACCTTAATAATCTCAACAACCATAAAAGATTTTAGACTATAACTTAGAATAAAGACATATGTACTTGTTTTAATATTATTGGACGATTTTTAGGGTCTTTTAGTGGCTGAATTTGGTTGTGGTAGAGTTTTAGCCCCCAATATTGGGTAAAATCTATAATATAATAGAATTACACGGTCACACTGCTTTTAAACTTTTACCTAGCCATTAGAAAGGGCTAAATAATATATATACTTATATAATTTTACTTAATATTTTATAGTTGTTAAGATTAAGACATTCTATAGCTAACCTTACTAGCCTTAGTGGGGTATCAATTATAGTTTATTAAGAGTTTAAGACGGAGCTTAGTTATAAAGGGATGTAGGTTATTTTGGTTTCTATTAAACATTAGAGGATTAAGGAGCTTTTTAGATTTTATAGTAGGTATAGGGTTCGCTATAGGTATAGGTTAAGCTGCCGTTACTAGTTTAGTGATCGCATTTAACGGGCCAGGTTTAGGTTCCGTTATTTTGATTCTGATTATAGGTGTTATTATTAGGGTCTATAACGTAAGTGCCTTAACGTTACAAAGTTCTTTATAGAGTGCTTCTATTAATTGCTAATGCTGGGTTTCTAATATAGCCCACTACTAAGCTAAGGCGTCCATAAAGGACTATTGCATTATGGTTAACTATTCCCTAACTAGGGATATAATACTTATAATTATTAAAGGGGATTCAGGTTCGTTTGCTATTTTAATAGTGGTTATTTTAATATAATATAATATAAGGGCGTAAAGAGGCTTTAGGGAAGATTTAAAGAAATAATATAAATTCTATCTAAATCCAAGGTTATATAGCTCTTACTAAGTACAAGATATTGCGTAAAGAAGAGAAAGGAATATAGGAGACTTATAACTAAATATTTGGGGTCTTGGCAGTAGACGCGTGGGCATAAACCCACGCGGATTTTAATAGGTTTCGACCAAATTCCATTACGTTAGTGGAATTTAGTGGAATTTGATTAAGAGTAGAACTTAGTGGAATTTGATCAAGTCGGCGGAATTTGGCAGAATTTGATTAAAGCGTCGGAACTTATCTGTCGAGTATTTCATTAAGACATTCATACTGTAACTGGGCTAGTCCCGTTATATAAGTTAATATCTTTTAGAGAAAGGGGATATTAGATAGAATCCTATATACCAGTAGGTCCGTTATTTAGGTTATATTATTAATCTTACTATTTAAGCTTTTCTCTTTTAGGGTGTAATTAACGTCTAGCAGATTAAGTTATATAAAGATTAAAAAGAAAATAGGAAAGAGCTAAATAAGAAGAAAAAGAAGGAGAAGGAGGAGCAGTTTTAGGGAATGGGCGTCCTTAGAAAGCTTTATAATATAGTTATATATACCTACTCCTTAGCTAGTTATATAAAGCAATTTATAGATCTTATTATAACGGGCGCTCCTAAAAGGTATATATTAGATAAGACAGATAAAGGTTTTACTAATATCCCACTAATATTCTAGAGGAGATATAGTCAGACAGATAAGGGGTAAAGGGTTTACTAGTGTCTTAGAAGGATTATATAGAGAGCTAGTTCTCCTCTAAAGAAGAACTAGTAATTAGTCTCTAAATAGAAGAGATTAGAAAGTATTTGTCCTTTAATATATAAAGCTTATTCTACCTTTAACTTACCTTCTACTTATTAATAACTCTCATTCTATACTGTTAATTAGATAATTATACATTCCAGTTAAACTAGCCTCTTATAATTTTAATTACTTATAATCCTTTACGGAAGGAACATATGGCTATTAATTAACAATAATAGGCTATACCTCCTTACCCCCTAAAACAACGCCCTTACTATAAGAGGCTGGCAGAGTCTCCCTAGAGGAGCGTATCCCCTCTACTTATAAAGGAGTAGATTAAAAAGCTATGGCTAGTCCGTCTAACTTTCTAAAACCCTTAGGAACAATTACTACTAGGGAGTTATTAGAGCGGTCACTATGCAAGACCTTATAAAAAATAAAGGAGTTAGAAATATAATTAAAATAAGCATATTAAGACTACTAAGAACAATTGTAAGGACAATTAAAAGAAGTATAGACACTCTAGACATAAAGCGGACTCAAAGGGGTAACGCTATACTATGCTATAACGTTAGATAAACCTAAATTCCGTATAAAGGAACCTAATAAATATAATAGTAATAGTCTCCGAAACTATAATTATTTTATCCATTAATATAAAACTAAGTTTTAGCTAGATCTACAACGTTACTATTATAGACGCTTTAAGAACAATGTTATAACTACTTGGAGAAGAGTTGGAAGAAGCTAGTTGGTTAATAAAAGCACGGTCTAGATTGGAACTAGTGGAACTATGTAACAAGGAATGGTAACCAAGGTTATATAGTAAGCTACGTAAGCTCTAGGAGGTCTGCGAGGAGCGTCTTACATACCTTATATACCTTACGTACTTTATATATAAGGGGAGTTTCTTAGGAGTACGGATGTGTATTTAAAGGACCACAGTCCCTACCTAGATAGTTCCTTTCCTTATAGTAAATCTCAGAATATAATTAGAGTTAATCTATTAGGCAACCACTCCACCAGTTATTATTTATACTTATTACGTTGTTAACTTCCTATTTACCTATATAACCTAGCCCAATAATAAGTCCACCATGGTGTTTCCCATAAGGCTTTGTTATATATTTACTACCTAGTTATGGTATTAATAAAGTCAAATAATATGCTACCGAAAGCACTAGTCACGATACTATCTATGGTAGCTACAACCTCTAGGTCCGGAGGAGACACCAGTATAAGGGACATGGATTTGCAGCTAGTCACGGTAGGTCAGTTATAGAAAATAGTTAATTAATTAATAGATAACAATTAACTACTTAAAGAAAGAATTAATGGAATTGGAGCAGCTAAGGTTAAGTTACCCTTAATTAAACGATTCTTAGGAGAGAAGTTAAAGCTTAAAGGGTTTCTTATATAAATATACTTTAAGGTTATATAAGAGGGAGCAAAGATGGCAACGCTAGTGGACTAAGTAGCGTATATAAGACTATTCTTAACCGGAAGAGTACTTAAGTGGTTTAAACCTTACCTTACCAAAATCTAAGTTAACAGAATGTTAACTGCTAATTAAGAAGTATGGTTTATATTTATTAGTTGGAACAGGTTTGCAGAAAGACTAATATAGATATTTAGAGACCTAAAAGTAACAACTATAGTAGAAAGAAAACTTTAGAATCTAGTATAACGTTCTTTAGCAATTAAGTATATAACACAGTTTTAGATACTTGTAATATAGGTTAAGTAAAATAATAAGGCGCTTATAGCATAGTATAAATAGGGACTTAAGGCTAAAGTCTAGGACGTAATTATTCTAATAGAAAATGCGGAAACTTTAAGAGACTTAATAAATTAGTTAATTAAGATTAATAATAGAATCTATTAGCGGGAACAAGCCAAGAAAGGGTAAGATAGAGTTCTATAGTTATATAAGGCGCAGAGTACGCATTAACAGATACAGAGTTAAAAACTATAGAATAGTGGGCCAAAGCTAATGGACTTAAGCGGTATTAAAGAATCTAGGAGATGAAATAAGAAACTATAAAAACCTAGAGGTTAAGGATTAAGTAATTATAGGACTAAGAAGCAGAGGCCAAACTAGAGATCTTAATAGTAGAAGATATTTAGGCGGACTCTATAATAAGAAGAATGGTTTAAAAAAGAAGCTTGCATAAATTATGGAAAACAGGGTCATTTTGCCAGAGACTATAGAGGTAGTTAAGGGGCCGTTTAGTTGCAACTTCATATCCAATATGGAGGCCCTATATTTAACCGATATGGAGCTTAAATCTGAATATAAGGCTGTCGTTCGGTAAATCTGACGACTTTTAAATATAGAGCTCCTCCATATTGGTAAGCGCGTCAAATTTGCAAGCTAAACTATATACGGTAGTTGAAATGAGGCTCTTAGCACCGTTTTAATATACTGCCCTTAAGCCTCCGTTCTATATTCCATATTAATCTAAGCTCTTATATACGCGCCAAAGTAGCGGCTTCTTGTAATATGGCGACTCTACACACCCTAACCGCGATACTGCTGTCGCATTTGCAAGCCTTATATAATAATAATAATATCCTAACCTTTGTAATCGTAATAAGCTTATTTTTGGGGCGTCGCGGGCGTCGCGGGCGTTACTGTAACTCTACTACGGCTCGCACGGGAGGTGGGTAAAGATGTAGGAAACGTTAATTGCAGAGAGGGTGTTGGCCGAGGAGGAGGCTCCATTGCTATACCAAAGTAGAGAGTCGCGATAGAGGCCTGGTGGCAGAGAGGTGCTCATTTGAATCGCTTACTAATGTTAATCACGGATTGTGCGAAGCCAAATCTTAAGCCTTATATAGAGGCTACTGAACGATTAACTTAATTACAGATTCAAATGGGCCGCGGTAGTAGCCGCCACTAATTACAAAACGGACGACGCTAAAAGGCGCACGGATTAAACAAATATGATATGGAGCTGATTTGCAACCGAACGTACCCTAAAGTAACTATACGGTAAAAGGTACTAGGTTATTAAAGTGCGATAATATAAATATAGGGATGTTGCGCGGGACCAAGGAGTGTTCCATTAGACACTTTGCGTTTTATTATAATAACGCATACCAAATTTATAAGGACGCTAAGTATGGTATAAGCTATTAGCCATAAATGCTAGAGTTAAAAGAACTTAAAGGGACTAAATAGTTAGATAAAGAATAAGATTAACTCTATAAGCTAGATTAAGATATTATAGCAATATATGGATAAAGATTAGTAATAATAATAATAGAGTTGGAGTACTTATTAATTAATAGCGACAAGGAAGAAAAAGAGGCTAGCTAGGGGTACTTAAACCTTAATAACGCAACAGAAGTAGAGACTGAGACCACTATAGAACGCGGTTTAGTAATGGGTATTATAATACTATTAGATACGGCATCTATTGCTTTATAAGACGAAAGGAGCAATATCTAAAGATAATTAAATAAGCAGATAACTGCTAGTGCTAGCTTACCACTTAATAAAGGCAAAAGGCTATAGGCTTAAAATTCTTAAGCAGAGATAAGAGATACTTAAGATTTTTAAAGTAAGATAAGACATACCCAAGAACCTATAATAGACGACAACCAATAGGAAAGGGTAGTAGCTTAGTTTAAAGATAAATAAATAAGCTTGGGACGAAAATTCCTAGGGAACTAAGATTTTAAAAAATAAATAAGGTTTATAGTAATTCTAGGGGAATATAGCGTTCAGCCTAAAGGTTAAAAAGTTAATATAATAATTAAGAAGTAAGACAACTTTAAAGATCCTTTTAGAAGACAAAAGCGAAAAAAAAGTATAGATAAGTTTAGGTAATAAATTATCGCATAGTAGGAACAAAAGCTAGACTAGAGATTAGCTATATTAGGATATACAAAAAATAGAGCACCTGTATGGAAAGTTATAAATAGGCCAAGGGTAGGAATACTAAGAGCTAAGTGGTTAGATAAACTGGAACAAGAAGAGGATCTAGGGATTCTAACCAGATTTGCAGAATAACACACTAAAGGTTGCAGTAATGCAGTAATAAAAAGATACTTCCTTATAGATAGATTGTATATACTTACTAAGCTATACTGGAAGTGGTATAAGTAAAGAGGAAACGATAAGTAGGAAGATTTCTGTATATGGCTGGATGAAAAAGTTATACTAGACTAAGCTATATCTAAAAAGTAGATAAACTACATAAAAGGGGCGTTAGTTATAACATTAAAGAACCTAGAAGAATAAGCCATAAATTAGAAAAAGATAATATAAGTATTAGTACCAGTAAACAATATAGTAGTATTTAGATTGACGCGGGAAAGGTTTAAACTTAAGGACGAAGATAAGCTAAGAGTTAACCTAAAGTACCCAGCGTATTATATATTGGCGTGGATTGCATGTATGGACGATATATGCAAATATATATAGAACACCTAAAGATAAATACTGCAAGTATCTAACAAGGATATATTGGATAATAGACAAGAAGCAATATTGGGACGCAAAGTATATATATAGTTGGCACCTAGTGGAAGTTTAAGTACCAGAAAACTTAATACTTTAACTAGAAAGGTTTCTTACGGAAAAATGCCTAGATAGATAATAGTGGTAGAAGTGCCTAGAAAATACTTATTTATAGTATATAGAGGAAAAGAAAAGAACTAAGTATTAGCCATAAAGGGACTAAGTATAGTTAAGATTAAATAGTTAGTAGTTAAGAAAAGCGGAGGCCTATAGAACTAGAGAGAGCTAGTAGTAGAGCCTTAGACCCTTAAAGGAGTTACAGGATGATACCTAAACTTAAGAGCTAGTTAGCAAGGTTAAAAGTTTAAAGCGTTAGTAGATAGTAGAGCTATAAGAAACCATATATTATTAGCAGTAGTTAAAAGGATGAAGAACATTTATACCTAATAATAATAATTTTAGGAGACCTAATAGCCTATAGAGGAGGTATTATTAATCTTAAAATAGGACTAATTTAGTTAACTATTAAAGGAAGACTAGTTGAGATATCTTTTAATATCCTACTATTAGGAAAGGATAAGGCAATATTAGGAATGCCTTGGTTATAGAAATATAATCTAAAAATAAATTAGGTTATAGGACAAGTTAATATTAGGGATATATAACAGCGCAAAGTATAACAGTAAACTAAGATAGTATAGTACTAAGTTGGAGCGATATATAAGGAGACTAAGCAAGGCTTAAGCCATGTACTAAAGAGATACTATAAGTATGGTAAGAAACTATAGAGCCTAGAAAGTAAAAAGCTGTTAGAGTATGTAGTATAGGACTATAAGATAAAGTTAAAACTAAAAATAAGTCTAAAGTTCTTTCTAATCTACAAGCTTACTAAAACTAAGTTAGTAGCGCTTAAAGAGTTTGTCTAAAAAAACCTATAAAAGGGATATATTAGACCATTGCAGTTATTAGCGGGATATCTAGTGTTATTTATCCTAAAGAAAAAAGGAAAACTCAGGATATGTATTAATTATAGATAGTTGAACGGCATTACTAGAAAGGATAGGTATTCTTTACCCTTAATTAGCGAAATCTAAGATAAGATAGGTAACGCGCAGATCGTTACAAAAATAGACCTAAGATAGGCGTACCATTAGATTAGGATTAAGGAAGGCGATAAGTAAAAGGTAGCCTTTAGGTTAAAGGAAGGACTATATAAACTGCTAGTAATGCAGTTTGGGCTTATAAATGCACTAATAATGTTTTAGAAGAGAATTAACAGTGTGTTAGGAGTATACCTTAATAAGTTTATTATAGTATACCTTAACAATATTATTATATACTCTATAAGTAAGGAGGAGCATAGAGAATATATTAAGTGGGTCTTAAAGAGACTATAGAAGAAAAAGATGCTAGTAGCAATTAAGAAATGCGAGTTCTTTACCAGGAAGACCGATTTTATTGGATTTATTATTAAGCTAGGCAAAATTAGTATGGACCTAAAGAAAGTAGAAGCTATAGTGAGTTAGTAAGAACTAGAGAATGTTATGCAGTTATAATCGTTCCTAGGGTTTTATAATTACTATAGGAGGTTTATTACATAATGGTTAAAGAGTATTAAGCTACTTACTAGACTTATGAAAAAGGAGGAACTATAGATATGGGGCGATAAGTAGAGGAAACTGTTTAAGGAACTTAAGGAGTTATTTACCCAGGAACTAGTCCTTAAGATCTATTAACTAAAGTTAGATACAGTTATGGAAATAGATACTTTAGACTTTATATTAAGAGTATACCTACTATAGAAGCATCCAGACGGATGGCATTTAGTAGCATACTATAGTTGAAAAATAACACTACTAGAACTAAACTATAACATCTATAATAAGGAGTTATTAGGGGTAGTTATAGCACTTAAGGAATAGAGAGCATTCTTATAAGGCATAGAGAAACCGTTTATAGTTAAAATAGATTATAAAAACCTAACGGGGTTCTTAATAATAAAGGAACTTGATTATAGATAAGTTAAATAGGCTGTTATGGGACACCTCCGTGACACCTTATACACGTCCACCTGTTCCCACCTGTTTCCACCTGTTTCCACCGACGCAGCAAGAAGAGACTGACCGCGAGACGACAATCTGACGGCAATCTGCCGCATTCTGCCATATTCTGCCAAGTCCACCGAATCCTGCCAAGTTCTGCCAGGACCGCTACTCGAATCCTATTCTGCTCCGTGCACGTGTCGACC
>Ga0307507_10001229_pt1 | contig 57137 bp, 30 predicted proteins | sample 7_EM_MG_FD_207223 | JGI IMG/M metagenome (GOLD analysis project Ga0307507, IMG submission 207223) | Populus trichocarpa ectomycorrhiza microbial communities from riparian zone in the Pacific Northwest, United States - 7_EM | ecosystem: Host-associated > Plants > Roots > Unclassified | place... | reverse complement strand
CCCCTTTCTACCCTAAGGCTTATGGGAACCGACAGGACTTCAACTAGGTAATCTTCACGAAGCACTTTTATGCCAATACGCTCTCCTAGCCTGTCCCCTGCCCTTACGGCCCGTTCCTTTGCCTATTGGCCCTTTAGGGTGACTCTAATGTCTCCACTCCTAAGGTGTTGGACTGCGACGGTGTTGTGGACCTCCTTATAAATCTCTATAAGAACTTCTGTTTCTGATTATCCCCTAAGTTCCTCTGCCTTTTCTGTATTTGGTCGTATTGTGATTGTATGCACGTCTTAAATATATATATAAAAAGGTTTGTTCTAAGGAGTAGAAACTAGTTTAATAGGGTCTATCTAAGCTAGGTAATAAAAGAACTGGCTCTCCTCCTATAAGGGAAATAACTCCAAGTAGCTCGGTAATTGCTCCTCTTAGGTCCCCCTTAGGTAACTTATTTTTTAGCAATCTTTCCTTATTAATATTACCTAACCTACTTTCTTTTAATACTCCCGTACCTTTCTTATAGCGTTTTCTAGGTTGCTTAGTAGTTTCTAGGTAGTCTTACTATAGCCTATCTACTTTACTTTATACTATATTTCGTCATCCACGTCCTCGTAACTAATAATCTTTAAAACTTACTATTTATCTTCTTTTTATCCTCTATATATGTCTACCTTGTAAACTAGTGGCTTAATATCTCCATATGCTAATTCTAGCATCGTGATATGCTATATAGGGTAGATCTTTATTTTGGCTAGTAGGTTTAACTTATATATAACTAATAAAATTCTTTACTTAACTTTAAAAGGTCCTAGTCTAATATAGTCTAACTTCTTGCTTAGTCGTTAACTCTTGAAATTTTTATATAGTAGCTATACTTTATCTCCCTTCTTAAGATCTGGTCCCTTAGATCTCTTAGCATTATAGTACCTTTTTATTTATTCTTGTACTAGTCTAGCTGTTTCTTTAAGGTCTGTATAAAGACTTATTAATATCTCCATTCTTTGCTTAGCTGTACTACTCGTCTTCTTTACTTAGCGTAGTAATAACAATATTCTTGGTTTATACCCGTAGTTTGCCTTAAATGGTAATATCCCCGTTCCTTCTTATAGTATTATATTATATACAAACTATATAACTGGTAATAACGATACCTAATTATTCTATGTATAATTAATATAATGCCTTAAATACTATTCTAGTGTCTAGTTTAGTCTTTCCGTTTATCCGTCCATCTACGGATAATACGCTGTAGAGGTTACTACGCGAACTCCTTATTCTACTAGAAATACTTCCTAAAATACTACTATAAATCTTAGATCTCTGTCCAATATAATTTTATCTAATACTCCGTGTCTTATAAATACTTCCTTTATATAGATTTTAGCAATATCTTCTACTAATATCTCTTTTATGTATACTATAAAGTATCCCCACTTTATAAGCTTATCTACTATTATTAAAATCACGTTATAGTCCTATCCTATAATAGGATCTTTTGACTTTGGTAATTTAACAATAAAGTCCTATAATATAACCTCCCATGGTCTTCCTAGTACTTTAATAGGTTATAGCCCTCTATATAGCTTATACCTCGTCGGTTTATTCCTTTAGCAATCTGGATATTTCTTTATAACTTATCTTGCTAGTCCCTAAATTCCTTAAATAATATACTCCTTTTAAAGTCTTAATACTAAGCTTATAGCTCCGTTGTGTCCTTATATTATTCCTTTATAGAATTCCTTAATAAACTCCTCTATAATAGACTTAGGCATATACGTTACTTCTCTATTTTTATATTACTCTAAGTTTAGATCCTCTACCTATGCTTCTTAGATCTTCTATATCTAATTACTCTTTAGTAATTTATAGATCTAACTTTCCTTAGTTACTATAATTTTTGGGTAATTATACCTAATTAATCCGTCTTAATCTTTTTATAACAAAGCTCCTAATGGCTTTTTATTACTTTATAGTTTAGCTTTTCTACTTAGAGCATCTACTTATATATTATCTGTACCCTTGGTATACTAAATCTTAAAATAGTATTTTATAAGCATTTCCGCCTATTTAACCTGTCTTTAGTTGAGTTCCTTTGTTATTAGGAATCCTATAAGGTTCTTATAGTCCGTTTTAACTATAAATAGTTTCTCTATACCTTGTAAAAATGCTCTCTATTTTTTAAGTACTATAACTATACCTAATAACTCCTTATTATAGATGTTGTAGTTTAACTCTAGTAGTGTTATTTTCTAACTATAGTACGTTACTGGGTGCTATACGTCCTAGTGCTTCTATAACAAATATACTCCTAGTGTAAAGTCTAATATATCTATCTCAACAACCGTTTCTAACTTTAGTTAATAGATCTTAAGGACTGGCTCTTAGGTAAACAACTCTTTTAGTTCCTAGAACAGCTTTTTTTACTTACTATCCTAAACCTATAGTTCCTCTTTCTTTATTAGCCTTATAAATAGCTTAATACTTTTTAACCACTGTGCTATAAACCTCCTATAGTAGTTGCAAAACCCTAAAAATAATCTTAACTACGTAACGTTCTCTAGTTCTTACCAACTTACTATAGCTTTAACTTTCTTTGGGTCTATACTAATCTTTCCTAGTTTAATAATAAATCCTATAAAATTGGTCTTTATTATAAAGAACTTGCATTTCTTAATTGTTACTAGTATCTATTCTTCCTATAGTCTCTTTAAGACCTATTTAATATATTCTCTATGTTCTTCCTTACTTATTAAGTAGATAATAATATCGTTAAGATATACTATAATAAACTTATCGAGGTGTTTTTCTAATACACTATTAATTCGCTTCTAGAACGTTACTAGTACGTTTATAAGCCCAAATTGTATAATTAATGGTTTATATAGCAACTTACACACACATCGCCCAAAAGTTAAAAGTCACAAACACGCTCAGAACACGTCATTTTTACGCGTCTACACGTCCGAATACACCTTCGAAGCTGCGTACTACCCACAATAAGCCCGCAGGGGTCTACTGCGAGGTCGCAGGCATCGCAGGGTGCAGCAGCACGCGAGGCACTAGCACCGCAGCCCATACCCACAGAGCCACCGCAACAAAAGGTGGCGAAGCTAATTCAAAAACTAGATAACCTACTCCTTCTAAATGGCAAAGAACTCAAGCTTTGGGAGGAGCTTAAGGCAGAGGCTAGCAAGCTCTGCTTACCTCTATAAGTTACGGCCGATAATAATCACATTTAAAAGCTTACGGAAGCCGTTGCGGACTTAATTAAAAAATAAAACCAGCTAGTAAAGCCTCTGGCGCCAACAACCTATGCCACAGCTTTATAGGTAGGCCTCCCTCCCTAGACAGGCCTATAGCCGATCCGCGAAGTCCCCACGCGTCTAACCCGCGAACTTATTATATGAAACCTAGGCGCGTCCCTATAGGACCGCGACCGCCTAATCAGCTAGATTATAGAAGAGATTAACAAGAGTAGAAGCCCAGAGATTATAGGTAAGATATTGGCAGGGAGGAAGCTGCTAAGCGGAGATATTATAATAATAGCGGATACTGCCTAGATAAAGGAATAACTAGAGCGGGATAATAAATAGCTCTCCGCTATTAGTCTAACAGCAGAAGTAAACCGCAGGAAGTTCCCTATTATAGTCCATAGGATAAGAATTATATTAGTAGACTATAGTAAATAGGACAAAGCAATCCGCCAGATACTAGGGCAGAACAGACATCTTAGCAATAAAATTAAAATCCTCCATATACAGTGGCCAAAGAAGCCCTTGCGGCTAGGGAAAACAACTATATACCTTATTATTAACGTAGTGACCCCCAAACAAGCGAATACGCTTATAGACAAAGGGCTCCTTTTTTAGAGTAAGCTAAAGGATTGCGGACTTTATTATAGGGACTACTAGGTTACTCAGTGCTATAACTGTTAAAAGTATGGCTATACAGCCCGATTCTGCAGCAGCTAAAAGAAATACGGACTTTACGCGGCGCTAGGACATAATAATAAATCCTATAGCTTCTGTAACGACCCTATAAAACACTAATGCGCGAACTATAACCTAAGCCACCTGGCTTGGTTAAGTAAATATAAAGTATGGAGTAAGTAGGCAGATAGGGCCCGCCTAGCGTATATAATAAGACCAAAATGGTACGTAAGCTCTATAAGCAGTATATCCTCCTACCCGCCACTTAACCGCGCCGGCGGTACCCCTAGTAGTACACTTAGCAGCACCACATAGAGTAGCGCCCTAATAAGCTCCTATGGGTCGGTTTTAATCCCAAGCATATAGGAACCAGAGGAGTAGTTACGCATAGAAGGAATCCAAGTAGGGCAGGTTAGGCCTACTGGTGTAGTTACTAGGAAGCGCGGCCGCAGCGTCTCTATAAGGGGTTTAAGAAATTTAATAGGCAGACCGCCGAATAGGCCGCGGGCCGTCCAGAATAATTAGGACATTGTAGCATACCTCACATAGAATAATAAAGAACTATAAATACACTCCAAGTCGTATAGTATAACGTGCAGAAAAGTAAAGATAAGGTAATAATACCGTTTATCGCGGAAGCAACGTGGCAGGGGTATAAAATTCTAGCGATATAAGAACCGTGGTAGAACTAACAAGTAAACGTAATATACTGCCTAAATAGCTGTGGTTACTGGCTAGCCTACCTAAGGTGCTTTAAAAGCCGCGCGTGCTTTTTAGTAAGTAGGCAAATCCTAATATTAAAGTAGTCGGTCTAGTACCCTCACCCGGATATAGCCTCCCTTATACTATAAACCGGAAACTATGTAGTGTACATCTATAACGTCTACTCGGCTGGCCTGGGAGGACTTAGAATAGTAAATTAGGAGTCGCCTATCTACTACCTTCTATAGCTACTTAACGAGCCAGGAGAGCATATAGTTATAGGAAACTTTAACCTATACTACCCTATCTAGGGTGGACCGCAGTGCCTTAAGTAATATAATATGGTAGATAACCTTATCCACGTTACCCGCGAAGCATACCTATAGCTTCTTACCCTACTAAGGGTAGAAACATGGGAGGCCAAAGGGGCCGTAAGTACGATTAACCTAATATTTGGATTAGCAAATATAGCACGGCACCTTATAAGCTACAAAAAAGACGACCGGCTTAAAAGCGGCTTAGACTACTATCTAATTACAACACTTCTTGCCCTAGAGTCGCCTCCGCAAAGCTAGCAGCAATGGCAGCAGCGCTGTAACTGGAAAAAGATGGATTGAGACGGGGTTATAGTAGGCATAGAGCACCTCCTGCAACTAGGTGCCCTTGCCATAGCTAAGGAAATTAAAGACTATATAACTAACCTTCTAGAGTTCCTAGAGGGCCTAGTTAAGAGAACAGTACCGGCAGCCAAGGATATGGTAGGCTACTCCTGCCCCTGGTGGACGTAGGACGTAAAGGAGGAGGTACAGGCAGCTAGGGTAGTAAGGCGGCAGGGGGTCTTAATGGAAGAGCTATAGATAATTAACCTACGCAAGAAAAATGTAATCCAGAGAGTGAAAACAGCGCAGTTTTAATAAAGCGTCCATAAGGCCGTGACTAAGCCGAATGGTATCTGGAAGCTAGTCTGTTGGGTAAGAGAGCGTAGCTACCTACCGCCCAAACCGCCCGTAATCCTGTCGCTACGGAAAGTAAGAAACGAAGAAACAATTTAGGTAGCAGATATAATGTAAGGGAAGGCCAACTTACTCTAGGAAAGGTTTTTCCCCTAAGAACCTGAAGCCGATATAAGTGATATAGAGGGGTACCAGTACCCCCTACCCGCAGAACAGCTCCCGTATATTAATAAGGATGACGTATAGAGGGTAATAAGAGACTGCCTCCCGTACAGTGCCCCTAGGGCTAATGGTATCCCAAACGCCTTCCTTAAGGCGTTAGGACAGCCGTTTGCTAAAGCAATAGCGGCCCTAACAAAGGCCTGTTGGGAGAAGGCGTACTAGCTAAAAAAATTCCGCCAAGCCTGTACGGTCGCTATTAGGAAGCAAGGAAAAGATAACTACTTACTACTAAACGCCTTCCTTAAGGCGTTAGGACAGCCGTTTGCTAAAGCAATAGCGGCCCTAACAAAGGCCTGTTGGGAGAAGGCGTACTAGCTAAAAAAATTCCGCCAAGCCTGTACGGTCGCTATTAGGAAGCAAGGAAAAGATAACTACTTACTACTAAACGCCTAGAGACCTATAGCCCTACTAAGTACAGTAGGTAAAGTTATAGAAGCAGTTACGGTAGAATAGATATATTGCATAGCGGAAGAGTATAATATGCTACTAGCCTACTAGATAGGAGCCCAGGAGAAGCAATTAATAGAGACAGCCCTAGACCTCTTAGTCAACCAAGTACAGATAGTTTAGCAGATAAAAGGCAATATAGCGTTACTACTCTCCCTTAATATTACTGGAGCCTTTAATAGGGTAGTACGAAAGCGCCTATAGCACGTACTATGGGCAAAGGGGATCCCAGAGGAGCTAGCTGCCTAGGTAGAAACCTTTATAACGGACAGATCTACAACGCTAGTACTCTTAGATTAGGAAACGGAGGAGTTCCTAATATCCGTAGGCATCCTGTAGGGGTCTCTCCTCTCACCTATTCTGTTCCTCTTCTATACAGCAGAGCTACTAGACCTCTGTAATAACCTATAAGAGAGACTAAGCGCCAGTGCATTTATAGATGATACTAACTTACTTGCGTACAGTCTGTCTATAGAGGAAAACTGCTAGATCCTAATACATGGCCACAACTGCTGCCTTAACTGGGCGTGCCGCTATGGCGCTAGCTTCGCCCTAGAGAAGTATAAGCTTATATATCTATCCCAGAACCCAAAGCAGTTTAATATACAGGCCCCTCTCCCCCTATTGGGGGTAGAGACTAAGCCTAAGGCCTTAATACGCATTTTAGGTGTCTGGCTTAACCCATAGCTAAACTGGGGGGTACATGTAAAGGAGATACAAAAGAAGATAAAAACATATATAAACGCCCTACTGCGGACAATAGCCTTAACATGGGGAGCTACCTTTGTATAGGCAAGGCAGATCTACAACGCCGTAATCTAGCCCGCTATTGCCTACGGAGCAGCAATCTGGTACACGCCTACCCTAATTAAAGGTCCTAAAAGCACTAAACCTGTAGGCCCAGCTGTAAAGCTAGCTAAGATTTAAAATAAGTGCCTAAGAGTAATAGCAGGGGCATATAAGGCAACTCCTACCTTAGTTCTTAAAACTAAAACCTCTATACCCCCGCTAGATCTCTACCTAAATAAAAGACTCGCAAACTTTAGGTTTAGGCATAAAGAAAAGTTAGTTACGGAGGCTTGCGTATAGATATAGGGGAAACTAGCCTAAAGATAAAGACAAAGACGGGGTTAAAACCAAAACGGAAATATATATATAGAGGGAGAGAAACGGACCTAGTGGGTAGAGGAGTAGAGGCAGCAAAAACAAAGGACAGAGATGCCGCTTCTAGTAAGCTAGAAGAGAAGATAGAGAGCTAATTGGCTAAAATGGAGACTTATAGGGGTAGGGCCACCGTTAGAAGAACCGCTAAAGATATATAAGGAGCTTAAGAAAGCAGAAAGCTTAGTTTTAACGCAGATACAGATAGGACGGATAGGGCTAGCGGCCTTCCTAAATAAGGCTAGGGTACCAGACTTTCCCTCCCCTATGTACTAGTGCGGCCAAGCCGAAGAGACGGCGTTATATATTATAGCCTACTGCCCCCAGTTCGTAGAGCAGAGGTAAGGGCTAGCGGTAGGCCGCCTAGAGGTTAAAAAACTAGCTAGTACGGCCAAGGGAGCGAAACGGCTCGCAAGATGGTTCCTACAACTGCGGGTCCTACCGCAGTTCTACTATACGGAGGAGCTCCTATAAGAGGAGGAAGAGAAAGAAAGGGGAGTAAGTAGGCTAGCTAGGTGAGAGGCTTACCGAATAGAAGGAGTAGGCGTCTGTAGACGCCTTTTCGATACTTATAGGCTGCGAAGTAGACGGCAGAGAGTATATAACAGGCCGAGGAGGGGGTTTTTTGTCCCGTATCGGGTTTTCCCATTATGTAAAATAGGAGTACCGCATGGCCACAGAGCTAAATCGGTGTAAGATCAATAATAATAATGGTTTATATAGTCCTTCCTTTAACCTAAAGGCTGCCTTCTATTTATTGCCTTCCTTAATCCTAATCTAGTAGTACGCCTATCTTAAATCTATTTTCGTAAAGATTTGTGTATTACCTATTCTGTCTTAGATTTCACTAATTAAGGGTAAAGGATATTTATCCTTTCTAGTGATGCTGTTCAACTATCTATAGTCTATACACATCCTAAGTTTTCCGTTTTTCTTTGGGATAAACAACACTGGATATCCTGCTAACAACTATAATGGTCTAATATATCCCTTACGTAAGTTCTCCTGGATAAACTCCTTAAGCGCTACTAACTCTATTTTAGTAAGCTTATAGATTGGAAAGAACTTTAGACTTATTCCCTCTTCTAATTCTATTTTGTGGTCTTATACTGTATGCTTTAATAGCTTTTTACTTTCTGGTGACTATAACTTCTTACTATACTTATAGTATCTCTTTAGTACATAACTTAAGCCTTACTTAGTCTCTTTATATATCGCTCTAACTTAGTACTATACTAACTTGGTTTACTGTCGCATTCTATATTATTAAGTATCCTTAATATTGACCTAACCTATAACCTAATTAATCTTTAGATTGTATTCCTGTAACTAAGGCATTCCTAGTATCGCCTCGTCCTATCCTAATAGTAGAATATTAAAAGACATTCTAACTAGTCTTCCTTTAATAGTTAACTAAATAGGTCCTATTTTAAGATTAATAATGCCTTCTCTATAGGCTATCTAATCTCCTAAAATCGTTATAAGTGGATATAGGTATTCCTTCTATCTATATAGTAACCCCATTCTTTTTACTGCTTTTGGTAATATATAGTTCCTAGTTACTCTACTATCTACTAATACTTTAAACTGCTAATCTTGCCATTTAACTCATAAATTTAGGTATTAACCTTAAATTCCTTTAAGGGCCTAAGGCTCTAACACTAGTTTCCTCTGGTTTTATATACCTCCCCTTTTCCTAACTATTAGCTGCTAGATCCTGTTTATACTTAGTCTAACTTAGGCTAATACTTAGTTTATTTCTTTTCCTCTATATACTATAGACAAGTGTTTTCTAGGCACTCCCACTACTATTATCTATCTAGGCATTTTTCCGTAAGGAATCTTCCTAGTTAAAGTATTAAGTCTCCTTAACCCTGTACTTCTACTGGGTGCTATTTATATATATACTTGGCGTTCCTAAACCGCCTTTCCTTAGGTGCCTAATATATCCTTATTAGGTACTTCCGGTTCTTATCTTTTAGTACTCTATATATATTATAGGTGTCATCCATATAAGCTATCTATAATAGTATATAATGCGCTAAGTGACTTAGGTTAACTCTTAGTTTATTTTTATTTTTAAGTTTAAACCTATACCTAGTTAACCTAACCACTGGTATCTTTATTATAGGTACTAAGATTTGTTATTTACTTCTCTAGTTTCTAGATCCCTCTTCTAGGTTCCTTAATATTATAATTAATGCCCCTTTAATGTGACTTATGCGTTTTTCCGTAATAGGTTAGTCTTGGACAACTTTTTTATCTAGCCATATATAAAAATCTTCCCATTTATTATTATGTCGTTGCCTATACCACTTTCCGTATAACTGGTTTAGTGTGTATAGTCTATCTATTAGAAAGTACCTTATTATTACTGTATTGTAATATCCTTTATATGTCTTTCTTTAAACCTAGTTAGGATATCTAGATCCTCTTCTTATTCTAGTTTATCTAACCACTTTGCCCTAGGTGTCCCTGCACTTGGCCTATTAGTAACTCTTTATATAGGTGCTCTGTCCTTTATATAACCTAGTATAGCTAACCTCTTATCTAGCTTTTGTTCTTGCTATGTAATAATTTTTATTCTAAACTTATCTATAGTTTCTTGTTTTCTGTGTCTTGTAGCTAGATCTTTATAGTTATCTTGCTTTTTAATCCTAGTATTAACTGTTCGATCTTTAGGCTGAATACTATATTTACCTAGAATTGCTAATGTTCTTATTTATTCCCTAAACTCGTAGTTCTTAAACCTATATCCTATACTCATTTGTTTGTCTATAAACTGAGTAGCTGCCCTTTCCTATCAGTTTTCGTCCGTTATAGGTCCTTAGGTGTGTCTTATCTCGTCTTAAAAATCTTAAGCTTCTTGTATCTCTTCTTAAGAATCTTAAGCCTATAGCCTTTTACCTTTATTAAGTAATAAGCTAGCACTAGTAGTTATCTACTTACTTAGTTTCTTCTAAACGTTACTCCTATTATCTTATAAAGCGATGGAAATTATATCTAATGGTGTTATAACATCCGTTACTAAACCTTATTCTGTAATAGTCTTAGTCTCTACTTTTATTTCAACTTTTTTAAGGTCTGCATACTCCTAGTAAGCTGCCTTTATTGCCTTATTATTGGTAAATGCTTTGCCTATATTAAATTCATTATCTTTAATATCTGATCTATAAGCTAGTTCGTTAATTCCTTTAAACTTAGATAATACTAGCTCCTATAGCCAATAGCTTATGCTGTACTTGGCGTCCTTATATAAGCCCCATCTTTAAACCATTTTTCTTATTATAGAGTCCGCCTAAACGTCTTCTACTACTAAGATCCCTGGTTTGGCCTCTACTCCTAAGTCCTTTAATTACTTAATCCTTACCCTTTAGGTTTCCATAGTTTCTTTCCCCACCTTTAGGTTTCTTTAGTACCGCTTAGGTCCATTAGCTCTGCGCCATTCCATAGTTTTTAACTCTATATCAGTCGTTGCGTACTCTGCGCCTTATACAACTATAGAACTCTGTCTTGCCCTTTCTTAGCTTGTTCCCTTTAATAGATCCTATTATTAATCTTTATTAACTAGTCTATTAACTCTCTTAGAGTATCCGCATCTTCTATTAGGATAATTGTGTCCTAGACTTTAGCCTTAAGTCCTTACTTATACTATACTATAAGCGCTCTGTCATTCCACTCAACCTATATAGCTAGTATTTAAAACTGCGTTATATACTTAATAGCTAAAGTGCGTTATACTAAGTTCTAAAGTTTTCGTTCTACTGTCGTGGTTGCTTTAGGGTCTCTAAATATTTATATTAACTATTCTGCAAATCCGTTCTAACTTGCAAACACATATTATACATCTGGGTTAGTAGTTGTTATACTATTTACTTATATCTCTATAAGGTAAGGCTTAAACCACTCTAGAGCTCTTCCTATTAAGAATAGTCCTACGTACGCTATCTAATCCGTAGGTATTGCTAACTTCGCTCCTTCCTATATAACCTTAAAATACATCTACGTAAAAAACCCTTTAAGCTTTAACTTCTCTCCTAAAAACTATTTAATTAAAGGTAACTTAACCTTTACTGCTCCAATTCCATTAATACGTTCTTTAAGTAGCCTACTATTATCCTATAAGTAATTAACCATTTCCTATAACTAACCTCGCGTAACCACTTAAGAATCTATATCTGCTATACTAGTGTCTCCTAACCCTAAGGTTGTGGCTACTGTTAACGTTGTTATAACTAGTGCTTTGGGTAGCATGTTATTTGATCTTATTTAATACTATAACCTTAGTAGTAAATGTGTAACAGAACCTTATAGTAGAAACTACAGTAGGTCCTATTATTAGGCTAGGTATATAGGTAAGAACAAATTAACAACGTAATAATAACTAGTAGAGTAGTTGCCTAACAGATTAACTCTAATTGTATTCTAAGATTTACTATAAAGAGAGAACTATCTAGGTAGGGACTATAGTCCTTTAAATATATAACTATACGCCTAAGAAATCCCTTCGCTCCGTAAGGTACGTATGCTCTATATACTCTATATAGATTACACAGATTATACAGATTATATAGATCACATTATATAACCTTAGCTACTATTCCTTATTATATAGTTCCACCAGATCTATCCTAAACTGTACCTATATTAACCAACTAGCTTCCTCCAACTCTTCTCTAAGTAGTCGTAACATCGTACTTAAGCTGTCTATAATACTGTATAACGGAACCTTGTAGTAGGAACTACGGTAGGTCCTATTATTAGGCTAGGTATATAGGTAAAAATAAATCAACAATATAATAATAACTAGTGGAGTGGTTGCCTAATAGATTAACTCTAATTGTATTCTAAGATTTACTACAAAGAGAGAACTATCTAGGTAGGGACTATGGTCCTTTAAATACACAACTATACGCCTAAGAAATCCCTTCGCTCCGTGAGGTATATATGCTCTATATACTCTGTACAGATTACATAGATTATACAGATCATATAGATTACATTATATAACCTCGGCTACCATTCCTCATCACATAGTTCCACCGGATCCATCCTGGACCGTGCCTATATTAACCAACTAGCTTCCTCCGACTCTTCTCCAAGTAGTCGTAACATCGTACTTAAGCTATCCGTAACACCTTAAGAGATAGATAAAGAAACTATAGAAACCTAGAGGTTAAGGATTAAGTAATTATAGGACTAAGGAGCAGAGGCTAAACTAGGGATCTTAGCAGTAGAAGACGTTTAGGCGGACTCTATAGTAAGAAAGATGGTTTAAAAATAGAGCTTATATAAATTATGGAAAACAAGGTTATTTTGCCAGAGACTATAGAGGTAGTTAAAGTAACCACGTGGTAAAGGGCACTAGGTTATTAGAGTATAATAACACGGATATAGGGATATTGCGCGGGACTAAGGAGTGTTTAATTAAGTACTTTACGTTTTATTATAATAACGCATGCCAAATTTATAAAAATGCTAAGTATAGCATAAGCTATTGGCCGCAAGAGCTAGAGTTAAGAGGACTTAAAGGAATTATAAAGTTAGATATAGAATAGAATCGACTCTATAAGCTAGATTAAGATATTAAAGTAATATACGGACAAAGATTAGTAACAATAATAATAGAGTTAGAGTACTTATTAATTAATAGCGATAAGGAAGAAAATAAGGCTAACTAGGAACACTTATACCTTAATAACGCAATAGAAGTAGAGACTGAAACCACTACAGAACGCGGATTAGTAACGGGTATTATAATACCATTAGATACGGCATCCATTGCTTTATAAGACGGAAGTAGTAATATCTAAAGATAATTAAGCAAGTAGATAACTGCTAGTGCTAGCTTACTACTTATAAAAGGCAAAAGGCCATAGGTCTAAGATTCTTAAGAAGAGATAAAGAAAGCTCTAGACTTGCTAGACGTAATAAAAATAGCTTAAGAACCCATAACAGATAAAAATTAATGGGAAAGAGTAGTAACTTAGTTTAGTAACAAACAAATAAGTATAGGACGTAAGTTTAAGAACCACGAGTTTAGAGAACAAGTAAGAATATTATTAGGAAACTAAGATTTTAAGAAACAAATAAGGACTATAGCAATTCTAGGTAAATATAGTGTTTAGCCTAAAGATTAAAAAGTCAATACTAAGATTAGGAAGTAAGATAACTTTAAAGATCTAGCTATAAGACGCAGAAAACAAGAAACTATAGATAAGTTTAGACAAAGAATTATTATATAGCAAGAGTAAAAGCTAGATAAAAGGTCAGCTATGCTAGGTTGTATAAGGGATAGAGCGCCCGTACAAAGAGTCACTAATAGGCCTAGTGTAGGGACACCTAGAGTAAAGTAGTTGGACAAACTGGAACAAGAAGAGGATCTAGATATTCTAGTTAGATTTAAAGAAAGACATACTAAAGGATGTCACGACGCAGTAATAATAAGGTACTTTCTTATAGATAGATTATATACACTAAACCAGTTGTATAGAAAGTGGTATAGGTAATAATACAACGACGAATAGAAAGACTTTTATATATAGCTAAATAAAAAAGTTGTCTAAGACCAACCTATTACGGAAAAACGTATAAGTCATATTAAAGGAGCATTAATTATAACGTTAAGGAACCTAGAAGAAGGGTTTAGGGACTAGAGAAGTAAATAATAAATCTTAGTACCCGTAGTAGAGATACTAGTGGTTAGGTTAACTAGGTATAGGTTTAAACTTAAGGATAAAAATAAGCTAAGAGTTAACCCAAGTCACCTAGCGCATTATATACTATTATAGATAGCTTGTGTGGATAACGTGTGCAATATATATAGAGCACTAAAAGATAAGAACCGAAAATACCTAGTAAGGATATATTAGGCACTAGAAGAAAAGCGGTTTAGAGACGCTAAGTATATATATAAATAGTACCTAGTAGAAGTATAGAGTTAAGGGGACCTAATACTTTAACCTAAAAGATTCCTTATAGAAGAATGCCTAGATGGATAATAGTGGTAGGACTGCTTAGAGAACACTTATCTATAGCACATAGAGGAAAAGAAACAAATTAAGTATTAGCTAAGAGTGGACTAAGTATAAGCAGGATCTAGCAGCCAATATTTAGGAAAAGGGGAGGTGCATAAAACTAGAGGGAACTAGTATTAGAGCCTTAGACCCTTAAAGGAATTTAAGGATAATACCTAAATTTATATATCTAGTGGCAAGATTAGCAGTTTAAAGCGTTAATAGATAGTAGAGTAATAAGGAACCATATATTACCAACAGCAGTAGAAAGGATAGGGTTACTATATAGACAAAAGAAACACCCGTATCTACTTATAATAATTTTAGGAGATTAGATAGCCTATAGAGGAGGTATTATTAATTTTAAAATAGGACCTATTTAGTTAACTATTAAAGGGAGACTAGTTAGAGTGTCTTTTAATATCTTACTATTAGGAAAAGACGAGGCAATACTAGAAATACCTTAGTTACAGGAATATAATCTAAAGATTAATTGGGTTATAGGTTAGGTTGGTATTAGAGATACTTAATAATATAAAATATAATAGCAAACTAAGTTGGTATAGTACCAAGTTAGAGCGATGTACAAAGAGACTAAGTAAGGCTTAAGTTATATACCAAAAAGATACTATAAGTATGGCAAAAAGTTATAGTTACTAGAAAGTAAAAAGCTATTAAAGCATATAGCATGGAACTATAAGATAGAGTTAGAAGAGGGAACTAGTCTAAAGTTCTTTTCAATCTATAAGCTTACTGAAGTAGAGTTAGTGGCGCTTAAGGAGTTTGTCCAGGAGAACTTATAAAAGGGATATATTAGACCATTATAGTTATTAGTAGGATATCTAGTACTATTTATCCTAAAGAAAAACGGAAAACTTAGGATGTGTATAAACTATAGACAGTTAAACAGTATTACTAGAAAGGATAGATATTCTTTACCCTTAATTAGCGAAATCTAAGATAGAATAGGTAATGTAAAGATCTTTACAAAGATAGATCTAAGGTGGGCGTACCATTAAATTAGGATTAAGGAAGGCGACAAATAAAAGGCAGCCTTTAGGTTAAAGGAAGGACTATACAAACTATTAGTTATGCAGTTTAGGCTTATAAACGCACTAGCGACGTTCTAAAAGCGAATTAACAGTGTATTAGGAGAATACCTTAATAAGTTTATTATAGTATACCTTAATAATATTATTATCTACTTAGAAAGTAAGAAAGAATATAGAGAATATATTAAATAGGTCTTAAAGAGACTATAGGAAGAACAGATGCTAGTAGCAATTAAGAAATGCGAGTTCTTTATATAAAAGACCGGTTTTGTAGGATTTATTATTAAACTAGGAAAAATCAGTATAGACCTAAAGAAAGTTAAAGCTATAGTAAGTTGGCAAGAACTAGAGAATATTATATAGTTAAGATTATTCCTAGGGTTTTATAACTACTATAGGAGGTTTATAGCATAATAGTTAAAGAGTATTAAGCCATTTACAAGGTTAACGAAAAAGGAGGAACTGTAAGTTTAGGGTAGTAAGTAAAAAAAGCTATTTTAAGAACTTAAAAAGTTATTTACCTAGGAACTAGTTCTTAAAATCTATTAACTAAGGTTAGAGACGGTTATTAAGATAAATATATTAAACTTCGTACTAGGAGTATATTTGCTATAAAAGTATTAGGACATATAGTATCTAGTAGCGTATTATAGTTAGAAGATAACACTACTAGAACTAAACTATAACATCTATAATAAGGAGTTGTTAGGTATAGTTACAGTATTAAAGAAATAGAGAGCGTTTTTATAAGGCATAGAGAAACCATTTATAGTTAAGACAGATTATAAGAGCCTTATAGGATTCCTAATAACAAAGGAACTTAACTAAAGATAGGTTAGATGGGTGGAAATGCTTATAGAATACCATTTCAAAATTTAGTATACTAAAGGTATAGACAATGCACGAGTAGATGCTCTAAGTAGGAAAGCTAAACTACAAAGTAATAAAAAGCCGTTAGGAGCTTTATTACAAAGAGATTAAGATAGGTTAATTAGGTACAACTATCCTAAGATAGTAGTAATAAGAGAGAGCCAGATCTATAAATTACTAGAAAGTAATTAAATATAGAAGATCTAAAAAGCATAGGCAGAGGATCTGGATATGGAACAGTATAAGAATAGAGAAGTAACCTGTGTTCTAAGGTCTATTACAAAGGAGTTTATTAAGTTATTCTATAAAGGACTAACTTAAGGATATAATGGAGCTATAGGCTTAGTGTTAAGACTTTAAGAAAAGTATATTGTTTAAGAAATCTAGGGACTAGTAAGATAAGTTATAAGAAAATATCTAGATTGCTAAAGAAATAAACTAATAAGGTATAAGCTGTATAGAGGGCTACAACCTATTAAAATACTAGAAAGACTATAGGAAGTTATATTATTATTATTATTCATTGCTTAATGTCCGATTTGGATCCCTGTTAGGCCCATGCGGACTACTCCTTATATATATATAGGGAGAAAACTCTATTTGAGAAAACCCCGTGATCCATCTCCCCGCCTTTTAGGGCTTGCTTATAAGTCGCCTATAAGTTACTAGTGGTGCTCTACTATCTTACTTTTTAACCTCTTTGGGAACCACTGCTGCTATAACAAACCTACGGACGCGCTAGTATTATACACTGTACTCTACTCCTGTAGAGTTATTAGGGGGCGCCTATTACTTACCCCTTTGCCTTTTATTGTTATTTTCTTTATAACCCGGAACTGGTCTAGCATATTTTGGCTAATAAGCCACTAGGTAGCCGCCTTAAGGCCTTTCTATATTAAGAGCAGTGTATTATAGTTTTCTGTGCTAGCTGCTAAGAGCATTGCTTTTTAGTTGGTGTATAAGGGGTATAACAGTATTATGTGTTTTGGTGTCTGTTTTGGCTAGCTATATTTATACCTTAGGTTACCTATTAGGACACTTACCTAGTAAATCTTTTAGTCCTATTATTCCTGTCCTTAAGAGTGTTGCTATTGTATTTTCTGCCTTTATTAGGCCCTCTTGGAGCCCTTAAGTATTTACCCCCTATAGTATTACCTATGCTATAGCTTAGGTTCCCCTTACTTAAGTCTACCTCTGTACCTTTAACTCCTATTTGTCTCTCTAGCGTCGGTCCAACTAGTATTATGTTGCGGTAGATGGTTTTCTAGTACTCTTTTATACTCTACTTTAGCTCCTTTTTCTCCCTTACTATTATCTTTGCTGGCCTCTTGCGCGTTTCCCTTCCTCCTCTATATAGGCCTGGGCCCTAGCGCCGTACTATTCTTCTTCTGCTTTCTTTACCTGTTTTCCTAATATATCTTCCCTACTTTGGGGTTATTGGTTTCTTCTTCTATAGGGCACCCTAGGGTCCCTTTATAGTTTGTTTAGGCGTGTCTTAATATACTTTATAACGTTAGAGTTATATTCCTTTTGCACCCTTTATATTGCATCGGCTTTAATATATAGTTATAAAGGGGGAATATTGGCTTCCTTCTTAAGCAGTGCTGTGGCCGTTCGCTTATACCTACCTGTTATACTCCTAAGGTAGGCTGTTTAGACCTTTTGGAGTGGTTTAAGGAGTAATTTAGGGGGGCCTTTTTTAGTTTCTCTAGTGGCCCAAATGCTAGATCTATACGTTATAGTTAGCTGGACAACTGCTATATATAATAGGCGTAACCTCTGGAAGTATAGACCCTATATAAAATTAACGATCCTAAATATGGCGATATACTGTGCTTAGCCCTTATGGGCCGCTTGTGCCGTATATGCGCTTTACTAGAGCTTGCTGTCTACCTATACTCCTAATACCCTTAGGCCTTGAACCAGTTAACCCCTAAAGCCTTAGATATAGATTTTATGCTAAAGATCTATAAATTGGTTATATTTTCTTATAAAATGGATTAGCTAGTATTTCTCTAGTAAGAATTGGACTTTATGTTATCTTGCCTATTCTATATAGGTGTTGTGGGCTTTCTCTAGTGTCCTATAGTTCTCTGCGGCTGTTGGCCTATATATAATTAGGTTTGTGTTATTAATAAAGCCTATCCCCTAGGTTGCCCCTTCCTTAAAGGTATTAAGCAGGTTGCTTATAAAGAAGAGGAAGAGTATAGGTAATAGAGGTAATCCTTATAGTATTCCTATTATAACTGTGATAGAGGGGCTCTGGTATCCACTAAAGACTAGTAATATTTCTTTCTGGCCTATAAATCTTTAAATAAATTAAATGATCCATTCTAGGAAGCCCTTTGCCCTAAAGATATATAGGAGACGCTTATAGGGTATATTGTTGTAGGCGCCACTAATATCTAGGCTAAGTATTAATACTATAAAGTCCTTTTGTATAGCCCATGCAGTTTTAATGGTAGTAGTAAGTAGTGTAAGTGCTAATAGTGTTAAGCGATTCTTTCTTGCCCCTATTTAGCTTTGTAGTAGTAGGGCGTGTTCCTCTGCCATATCTGCTATATAGTCCGCTATAACCTTTTTTAAGATCTTGCTTAGGGTATTTTTTAAGGTAATAGGGCGGTAGCTTCCTAGGATTAAGTAGTCTGCTTTACCTTCTTTTTATAAGATAACTATTGTTATAGATCTTCTAAGTTGCGGGTAGTAGCCTATTATAAAGTATGCTTTAGCTATATCTGCAAGCTAAGGTGCTATAAGTGGTCTATAGGTCTTTAGGGCTTTGTTTAGGATCCTATCTAGTCCTAGTACTATGTTATTTAAAAGGCGGCTAATAGTTCTAGCCATTTTTTTAGTTGTTATATCGCTGTTAACCCTTAGGCGAGTTACTAGTGTTTTACTAGTGATGTCGCTAAGGTCTGCTAGAGCCGGTTAAGGGAAAAATCTTTTTATAAGGATCTTTGCCTTCTTGTTATTATTACTTATGGCCTATAGTTTGCCTACTCTTTATAGGGGTGGTAGGTGTGGATCTTCTATTAGGTATTCCACCTTTTTCTTTACCTATTTTGCTATGGTCCAAAGGCCCTTATTATAGGGGAGACTTAGGTTAATAGTATATTTGTTTATAAACTATCTCTAGTTATTCCTTACTTTTTTTCTTAGGGTATTCTTTAGCTGGTTTCTTGTGTCTTTATATTATCTTTCGTCCTTAGAATTGTGGCTGCTTATATATTTCCTCCTTGCTTGTTATTAGCCGGCTATAAGGGCTGCGTACTATACGGACCATGCGTGTCGCGTGTAGGGGCCCGGTTTTAAAACTGGGTAGTGCTCTTCTAGCCTACTTTTAATTGCTGCCTAGATCCTTTCTAGTCTTTAATTAATTTCCTTAGGGGTAGCTAATAAGCCTCGCTTGTTTAGTATTGGGTGGATTTCTTCTAGGTCTTAGAGTTGTTATTTAATTATATTAAAGAAGCTATCTATATTAAGCTTCCTTATTGCGTATCTTTTACTATTTGGTTGCGCCTTAATGTCTAGATCTAGTTATATCTGGATAGGGATATAGTCTAAGGTAAGTACCTATTCTTCTTTAGGGGAGCACCTTTTGAGTCTCTGGTATAGGTTTTCGTCTATAATTGTAAGGTTAATTGTACTTTTAGCGGTACCCCATTGCTATATAATTACACCTAGGGGGGTAGCTAGCTTAAGGCCCCTATTGTCTATAGCTTTTAGTAGGCACTCTACCTATTAATTAGCAGCAATATAGATGCCCCCCTACTATAGGTAGTGGAGGTTTATGTCTCCTAGTAGGATAAACTCTATGTGTTTAGTTTCTAGCAAGCTTATTATAGATATAATATTCTCTATCTATGCTACCCCTTTAACCCTAGGGTTATAGATATTAATGATTTATACTAGTCCCCTATATGTCTGGATAGTTATAACTGTAATATTTAGGTTAACTGCCTGCTATAACTATAAGGCAAGGCTGATATTTTTGCTGATTATAAAGTATACGCGTGTAGCTGCTTTTGGTTTATATAGGAGCTAGAATCCTTAGGGGCAGTATATTAATTATATGTAGGTATTATAATACGGCTCTTATATGGTAAGAATATGGTGTTTCTCTGGGTCTAGACTGTCTAGTAGGGGCCTTGCTAGATGGTGGTTTGTATTGCCGCAGTTATACTATATAATGGTTAAGTGGCGGACCCCTGGTAGGGGTCCTTTGCCTTTTCTTTGCTTCTTGCTTTTTTCGTTTCTACTTTCTCTAAAATGTTTAGAACTTTTATCTTCTATATTTGCTCCTTAGCTACTACTTATTTTATATAGAGCTTTTTATTTCTATGTCTTGTGTTCCTACTAGCCTTTCTAAATCTAAGTTTATTATTGCCTTTAGTTCTTCCCCCGTTCTTACTAGTTAGCTATATGCCCCTTATAAGCTAGTTATGTGTGTTATATTTACTGCGTTAAATCTAATTCTTAATTGTCCCGGCTTTAAACTTACTATAGCTGTCTATAGGGGTCTTTCTACTAGGTGTCCTCTCCCTTATATCCTATATATCCCTTGTGTCCCTATTCGGTCTAGTGATATCGCGTAGTGTCGCTTTTAGCCCGTTAAGGCTTGGGATGGCTGGCTTAGCCCCCTAGTATTAAAGGTAGGAAATGCTAGGAAGATACCTATATCCCCCTAGCTTATTGCCTGTTGTTTCTATTTATATAACCTAGCGTGTAGTTGTTCCTATAGCTGTTAAGCCCTTTCCTTCTGTCTTCTATATTTAATGCAGTCTTCTCTCTCCTATGCCTTATGTGTGCTTTAGTAACAGTTCGCGTATTTTATTTGGTCTTAATTTATATATTGTCTTATATTATAGGGGCCTATATAGTGGCCATAGCACACCTGTGCTGCGTATATGGATTGGGTGTGTCCCTATTATATATAGCGATAATATCGTTCTAGGCGTAGTCTGTGGTTATAGAGCCTTGTGTTGTATATAAGGCTATTTATAATTATTCCTTTTTGGATAAGGAGTTTTTGCATTCCTAGTGTATATACGCTAATAATAAGGGAGCTATGTGTTTGTCTGTTGTCTCCCTAGCGAGTCTCTAGCGCCCCTTGTGTCCTCTTATTATTCTTATTATATGCTTGGTTTGTATTTTTTTATTAAAGCTATTAGATCTGGGTAATTATAAGTCCTGGTATAAGGCGTTTCGTTTGTTTTACTATCTCCTATATAGTTGCTGTATTGTCTGCCTGGCGTCCCCTTTTTACCTTAAGGCTTATGGGAACCGATAGGACTTTAACTAGGTAATCTTTATAAAGCACTTTTATGCTAATACGCTCTCCTAGCCTGTCCCCTGCCCTTATGGCCCGTTCCTTTGCCTATTGGTTCTTTAGGGTAACTCTAATGTCTCCACTCCTAAGGTATTAGACTGTGACGGCGTTGTAAACCTCCTTATAAATCTTTATAAGAACTTCTGTTTCTGATTGTCCCCTAAGTTTCTCTGCCTTTTCTGTATTTGGTTATATTGTAATTGTATACCCGGTTGTTGTCTTTAGGGGGGTAGGTTCCCTATGCTATAGGAGCGTAGCTACGGCGGCCTAGGTGCGGTTCGCCTGTAGGGGGAAGTTTTATTTATCTTTGATTTTGTTTAGCCGTTGGAGGATTTAATTAAGGGTTTGCTAAAGGGGCGCCTAAGGTTTGCTAGACTGGAGCCATTCTACTAGCTGTATTAGTTTATAATAGCTAATAGATGCTCCCCTATAGTTTCGGATACTAGACGTATCTAATAGGCTTTATATTTTGTTAAATGCCTTCTTAATTAGGGTATTTCCGCTTTCTGGTGTGGTATTCGCCCGTCCTTGTTGTTATTATGGGGGGTTATTGTTGGGTATGGGTCTGGCGGTCACGCGCGACTATGTACCACTGTCGTTCCACCTGTGCCTCCCCTGTGATGCATGCATCTCAGGGGATTATTAGGGTGTTTTTTAGGGTTCTTTTAGTTGGTTTGGTCTTTTTGGGCCAGGTGCAGCAAGAGCTCTAAAAGTCGTTTTGTATGTATTCTAGGAAGTTATATTATAGGACTTTGTTATTAAGTTGCTAAAGTTAAAAGATCCTATTACAGAACAAGATCACAATATAATCTTAGTAATAGTGGATAAGCTTATAAAGTGGGGATACTTTATAGTATACACAGAAGAGATAACAGTAGAAGATATTGCTAGAATCTATATTAAGGAAGTGTTCGCAAGACATGGAGTACTAAGTAAGATTATATTAGATAGAGATCTGAGATTTATAGCAGTATTCTAGGAGGTATTCTTGGTAGAATAGGGAGTTTGCGTAGCAACCTTAACAGCGTATTATCCGCAGATAGACGGATAAACAGAAAGACTAAACTAGACACTAGAATAGTATCTAAGGCACTATATTAATTACGTACAGAATAATTAGGTATTGTTATTACCAGTTATACAGTTTGCATATAATATAATACTATAAGAAGGAACGAGAACGTTACTATTTAAGGCAAATTACGGGTATAAGCTAAGATTATTATTATCGCCACATTAAGTAAAGAGGACAAGTAGTATAGCTAAAGAAAGAATGGAGACTTTAATAAATCTTTATACAGACCTTAAAGAAACAGCTAAACTAGTACAAGAGTAAATAAAAAGGTACTATAATGCTAAGAGATCTAAGGGACTAGATCTTAAGGAGGGAGATAAAGTATAGCTACTATACAAAAATTTTAAGAGTTAACGACTAAGTAAAAAGTTAGACTATGTTAGACTAGGACCTTTTAAAATTATATAAAGAATTTTATTAGTTACGTACAAGTTAAACCTACTAGCTAAAATGAAAATTTACCCTATATAGCATGTCGCAATGCTAGAGCTAGTATATAGGAATATTAAACCACTAGTCTATAAGGCAGATACATACAGAGGGCAAGAAGAAGACAAGTGGCAAGTTTTAAAGATCATTAGTTACAAGGATGTAGACAACGAAATATAGTATAAAGTAAAGTGGATAGGCTATAGTAAGACTACCTAGAAACCACTAAGCAACCTAGAGAACGCTATAAGAAAGGTATAAAAGTATTAGAAAAAAGTAGGTCAGGTAGTATTAATAAAGAAGGATCGCCAAAGAATAAGTTACCTAAGGGGGACCTAAGAGGAGCAATTGCCGAGCTACTTAGAGTTGTTTCCCTTATAGGAGGAAAGTCTATTCTTTTATTACCTAGCTTAGATAGACCCTATTAAACAAGTTTTTATTCCTTAGAATAAACCTTCTTACGAATACGTTTAAGGCGTTAAAGATAAGCGTAAGCCAGACGCTAAGCTTTAAAGATATATGCGGACTCTTCTAAGATACGTTAAACCTTAAGTAGTGTAGAGGCTAGCTTACCGTTAAGCTTCTTAGTGGTAGATTAAATATAAGACCCTATAATAAGTTACTTAGGGAACTTAAAGACTATTAAGAGTTATAGGACGCGTATATTTAGCGTTAGAGATAGAGCGAATGTTACAGGACAATTAAATATTTGCTTTAGTGCACTCTGAGTAAAAGAAAGGTTATTAAGATAAAGGACTTGCTAGCGCAATATAAACTAACCCCTCTTTCGCATAATAAGAACACGGAGACGGCATTATCTCACCTAGAGATAGTATTATAGCAATAGTGCGAGACCGACGAGCTGTAGAAGAAGAAGAAGAAGAAGCTTTAGGTATAATAAGCAAAGATATTAACTAGATTAATTAAACGGACATTATACCTCTAGTAGACAACTTAAAGATATTAGAAATCTTTAAGGACAAAGATAAAGAGAAGGAAGATAGTATTACGGACAGCTTAAGTACAATATTATAACTACTTGGAGAGGAGTTAGTGGAAGCTAGTTAGTTAATATAGGCACGGTCTAGAATGGATCCGGTAGAACTATATAACGAGGAATAGTAGCCAAGGTTATATAATATAATCTGTGTAATCTATGTAATCTATATAATCTATAATAGAGTAGATAGAGTATATATACCTTACAGAGCAAAGGGATTTCTTAGGCGTATAGTTGTGTATTTAAAGGACCATAGTCCCTACCTAGATAGTTCTCTCTTTGTAGTAAATCTTAGAATATAATTGGAGTTAATCTGTTGGGTAACCACTCTACCAGTTGTTATTACGTTGTTAACCTGTTTATATCTATATACCTAGCCCAATAACAGGACCCACCGTAGTTCTTGCTATAAGGTTATGTTACACGCAAGGAACTAGGGGATAAAGAAAGTAATATATCTTCTAGTTACTATAAATGGAAGACTCCTGTAGAGCAGATAGATCCTTAACTTATTAAGCTTAAACTTACTTACGCGGCCTAGATTCTATAGGGGACTTTATATAGTTTACTATCTAAGGACTCTATAGTATTAGAGCTTGCCTAGAAGGATGCTAATATAGTGCTTTTTATAAGTACTGTCCATAATAGTAAGTTCTACTTAATACTATAATACTTTTACTAATAATATTATATATCGCCAGGTTAAGACTACGTCCTCTCTCTATAAAAGCGGCCCGTAAATACCTCTACTAGAGCCCAAATAACTTATCTTATCTTTATAGAGGAGTATAATTGCTATATATATAGTGTAGATATTACAGATTAATTATGGTCTTATTATAATATACTAAGGGCAAAATAAAAGACTTAGAAGCCTCTATTTAGCTTCCTACTTAATACAGTAATAGGTAATTACTATCTACTATTATCTTATAAGCTATTTAACTACAGAGCCAGCCGCAAGGAGTCCTATAAGCAATTTTAGAAGGACCTTTATAAGGCCTTATTCTAGCGCTTAACTTAAGCCACCAAGACTTATTTATAACCCCCTTAATACTCTATAAATAATATTATCTATATCCCTATAGAGGAGCATAAGCTTATTAAGCTTTAGAAGAAGCAGTATAGCTGCTTAGCTTATATTAAGGCTGGAAGAAAAACTACTAATTAGCAACATAGAGGACAAAGAAAGGCTCTTAGTAATCTCTTAGAAAATATAGTTAAAAAGCCACAAGGGAGTAGCAATTGGAAGAGGCTGGCGAGGGCAGCAAGGACTCTCTACAACTGTAATATTTATAGGATTCCATTCTGCATAAAGACGGCGTGCTAGCAGCCTTATCTTAATTAACTTAATACCAAGAATTAAACCTATATGGAGCTTCTGCTAAGAGAGAATCAATATTAATAGCTTTAAATATCTCAGCACGACTAAATATCTAAGCTACATAATTGGCCAGATTCTTATCAATAACGTAGTACGAAATTTGACGGGTTAAGGGATAAGTTAAAAACTTTATTACCGTCTTACTACTGTCCCAGTCACCTACCCTTTGGTTCGGTCACCGACTCAGTCACCGACTTAGTCTACTGCACCTACATCATGTAAATATATAGTCTCTATTCATAGATCAATCAACACATGGACGGGTTCTACCGTTCGACACCAACATCGACACCACCAACACTTGTAGCTCTGTGATGTCCTAATGGAAGCCGCCGGAACTCAAGGTCTTCCTTTTATCCAAATAGTTTGATGACGATGCAATGAACCGTCTTCAATGTGTTTAATCAGTGAAAGATTTATACAAGTGAAGAGAGATCATCAATAAGAAGTATTCTTCCTTGCGAGCATTTCGAGCACTATAATTGTCGGCCTGGTGTCGATCACTACACCATATCAAGCTTAGACCAGGGGTGTCTTAGCCCACCCATTTTCGTGTATTTAATGAGTCTTTACAGCCTCTTACAATAGACCAGAGTTCTCATCCTTGATCGTCCTGTTCGACAATAACACTACTAGTTCAGTATATTCTCGGGGAGTAATGAAGTGGCTGTTAAAACGGTGGGCATGAGGCAGATGACGCCGTGATATTTGGGTACATGGAGAGCATAAGCGTGCAGAAAATATGCTATTAGGCGTGTTGAAGTCAACTCTCAGCAGAGACCCAAAAACTCATAAAAGCGGTCTTGAAACTTTGCAAATATTCCCAACGCTTGAGATTCAAATGAGCATTTAGTGATGACTGCACTCTCCTAAAGCATTTGCGCGCTGTTCTGTTGCCCGTTATTGCCTTATTCACTCTAAGTACTCATACATTCACTTGGTGACCCCATAAGCGAGATATCTGCGGGCTTAATTTGACACGTACCATCTCTTGTGCACCTCCATGGACCTTGCTTCACATCGTCACGCCTACAAGCCTGCTAGCAGCCTTTCTCTAGGAGGCTTGGCAAGTTTCTTCTGCACTGGTTGAGTTGAAAGCTACTGTTTCAAAGTCAGTCCCCCACGCAGTAATTCGGTATGGCGCCCTCTATATCCCGAGACTCAATTTCGGCGGAACCGGCTTCTCTGATTACCTTCCCACTTTTCCAAAAGCTCCCCACGGAAATACGTTTGCAGATCTGGGGACTCTTGCTGCCAGCAGCAGGCCGGGTCGTCGAATTAAGGCGGAACTGCTACATTCCTTTCGCTACCGCTTCACCCTCAAATCCGGCTATTTTCTCGACTTGCAAGGAATCAAGAAATGAAGCTTTTAGATGCAGCAACGGAAATCTCCTCACAATTCGACCGTCAGCCAGGTTCCGTCCATCTGTCCAGATCCACTTCAACTTCGTAGAAGATACCCTCTACTTGAATAGTCAGGAATTCTGCTGGAAGCAAGCTCCCAACTTATCAAGCTCTCCCGACGGCGACACAAGTGCCTGTCTTGGAAAGCTAATCTCAGATATACATCCCAGCGACCTAGCACTGATTCAGAACCTTGCTGTCAATTGGTCCCCAGGCAGTATTAACTTCGACGAGCCACACTTCCCCAAACAGCTCTATAAATTCAAGGGCTTACAATTGCTGACTATCGTCCTCTGCAAGCAGCGGGTCGACGGCGGACCAACATTTCTCGCCAATACAAGAAACATCTCGGAAACGGATTTGGTGGACATTGTCTGGCTGTTGTCACAAAAATTTATTTCCATTCTAATGGATCACCCAAGCTGGAAGCAACCGCGGGTGGACGTAGTCTCTCCGGGATGCTCTCCGGAAAAGGAAAATTCTGAAAGCGTTTTGCACTCGACTCTCCCATACAGACGCCGGGAGATAGACTTTGCTTGACGACCATTTTGGTATGTGAGCGAATCGGAACTATAACCTTTGCTGAATGCTACGACATCTGGTTATTTGGCTGATTATGACTGCGGGTGTTTCTTTACACCTGCTAACTTGTCCAGCCGCTTAGTCTTTGTAATGAATTGGAGGAGGAATATATTGCCAAAAGTATGACTGCACTTTGGCATGTGGAGATTGCTATCTCAGGGAAATGCTCCATTAGGCGTCCCCTGTACGCTTCCTGATAGTGCTTCATATTGGCCGACAAACTTTTTTTCTTGTCTTTAAATGCTTCATGGATAGCGCTACTCATGGAACGGGTAAAACTAGTTTTGTCTATGGCAAAAGCCGGATAGGATTCAAGGTCTTGAAGAACCTCATGTAACATGTGCCGATTAACTCACTATAACGAGTCCGTTCTCCATATTATTGAGCGTAACAGGTGTTTATCAGCCCTGTCAAATTTCTTCGCGTTCGAATTCCAATTGTCAGTGGTAATCAACAGTACGGAAGCATAGACCTCAGTCCAGAATACTGACTCCAGATTCTGGGCATTAAGGCAATGGCTAACACCCTGCAGTACAGGCGGAGCTGGCTCGAAAATAAGGGGAAAGTCCGCATTGCGCTCGCTTGATTTTCAGCCGAAGCCCGAGTTTTATAAGGAGATCTCCTGGGCTGATTTCGGATATTAACCGGCGATGGTTAGCGGCGAAGCGGCATCCCTTTATTAGCCGCACCGGCATTTTGTAGAGCTCTGGCTGCCGATGTTCTCGGCTGTAGCACTGCAGGCTGCTCTCAATGAGGAGCGATTAGGAATGCTGACCGCAGGTGACTACCCTTGCAAAAAGCGTTTTGGATGCGTCTGTTCCGATTAATGGTTACACTAGTCTCCGTAGCTAGGAGGACCAAATAATACGAATGATTCTCCGCATTGCCTGGAGGGAGGAAGGAGAAGGAGCACAAGTTAAATTTCTTGCAGCTCAGTTTTAAGCCCATCCACCCTCGCTTGCGGCTCTCTGGGAGGAGGATATGTGCATGTTTGAAAGAAGTGCAGGTTTATCGTTCTCGAATCGCACGTGAATAACCAAGATTCTCCGCGGAATACGCGTTGTAGACATTCGGCGAAATTGTTGAAAGGGCTTCGCTCCTATTGTAACACCTACAGCATAAAATTCTCGAATGCTTGTTTTGAGTCGAGGCCCTGTGTGGTGGAGTGATGTGCCGTATTTGTTGTTCCCCGCATAGCTGCCGAGGCCGCCGAGCCAACTGCGAGACAGGGCTTCCTCATCCCGTTCGCGCCCTTTTTGCCGACGTCACCACTGCACAAAACTTTATCAGCCGTAGTGTCAATTAGTCCTTAAAAACGCTCATCCTGCTCGCGATACATCTCCTACACCATTGAATTCCACCATCGAAAGACTTCAATAACAGCCTTGTCCTTTTAAATAATCCTTTAAGCTAAAATCTCGCACAATGAAGGTACTCACAAAAGAAGAGGAGCAGGCGCATTACAAGTAAGAGCTTTATTCTATACATCATGCCGTCAACTCTAACCTTGGAATTTTCACAACCAATATGCTAATTACTTGGTACAGCGCTACGGTAAAAGGTGGCCTTCTCGGTCTTGCTGCAGGTACCGCAGTTGGTGGTCTTGGTGTATGGGCCGTGGGCAGGAGATTTCACGCTTTCCGCCAACTCACGGTTCCCTTCCGAGCTTTTCTCATCGCGTCAACTGGCACATTCGTTTGTAAGAATACACTTGATAGCTCCTCAAAGCTTCATTGAGCTAACAAATCTGGTGTAAAGCAATCATAGAAGCAGACCGATTCTCGCGCGATTATGATTTGAAAACCAACCCCGAAAAGCGCCGGTACGAAGAAGAGGTTCGTGAACAACACAGACAAATCGAAGCTGCGAAAACCCGGAGTCAACGATTGAAGGAGTGGGCAGAGGAGAACAGATACCCCATCATCTTCGGATCCTGGGTCGCGTCTATGGCCATCGCGTTTGGTCTCGTTAGCCGGAATAAATACTTGACCGGTCAGCAGAAGCTGGTACAGGCTCGTGTGTATGCGCAGGGCCTGACTGTTGCTGTGTTGCTGGCGAGTTTTGCGTTTGAAACCAACGATATGAACAAGGGCAAGGGCAGGTGGGAGACTATCAAGGTTCTGGATCCGAACGATCCGACACATAAGCATTTGATAGAGAAGCGGATACATCATGAGCGGTATGCTGGTGAGGACCAGTGGAGAGGTTCGTATTATCCCTGCGAGTGCTTTGCTTTGCATTTTTTTCTTGGCATGCATAGCAAGCTTGAATTTCAGCACAAATACTAACAGTCCTTTGCAGAGATGATTGAGGCCGAAGAGGCCAAGATGAAGGCACGCGAGCAAGCTGTTAAGGCACAGGAGGAGAAGGATGCCAAAGTTAGAAAATCCAACTAGAGTCAGTAAAGCTATTTCAACAGCGTGGGTCGTCATCGTATCCTGCGTGGCCCTTATTATTACCTTATCACCCTAGAATTCGCGGCGAATATCTGATTTCCTCTTTCCTTGTTTTGAATCATCGGATCGGCGTAAAAAGGATGACTTCGAATGGTGGTTAATGTATTTATAGCCCGTCGGGTATTACGTGTTTTGATGACTGTAAATAAGTAAAAGAATGATCACATTCCGGTGTATTCTGCATATTTAATGCCCCGCCAATTAAAATAATATACATACATGAGGGAGTTCTTTAAGGGGCAATTTATGTAGTCTCCATCTCCTCACGTGGGTCTCCGAGACTGTTAGAGTATTTTATAACTATATGTACAGCGGGTTGGTACATTTACAAAATAATTAGCGTTGTTCTGATTGTTCAAAGTGGGACTGGCATGAATTTTTTACCGCCAAATCGAACGACTTTAAAGCAAAGCATCCAAATCCGAACCTCCGTTGGGCAAAACGACTTGGGACTGGCAATTGATTTATAACATCTTTAAAAACGAATATTTCCCCTTTTTCTACTAGTCATTAAAGTTATCATGGGCAAATGCTGGGATGACGTAGTCACTGCACCTAATAGGCGGCCTTGAGTATCTCGTGGATCGTCTAAAAGTCGAGTATAACAATGCCTTTAAGGAGATGACCGCTAGCATATATTCCCTCCAATCTTTTCTTCCTTCAAGAGTTAGTCGATGATGAGACGGCTTTCTTGGCCTTAAGCCTCACCACTAGGGCTGCAGATATAGTATTGGCCCACCCCCTAATGATTTGCTCCCGCTGCCGCTGCCGCTGCCGCTGATACTTGGATGCTAGAGCTGTGATACCGGTTCTGCTTCGTCATTTCGCGGATGAATAGAATGACTGTCACGGACTTGGCCACGGGTTGGGTTTTCTCCATGTATATCGGTAGTATAAAGCCGAACGCTTTTGACCCGTCAGATAATTGGAAAGGAGTTATTAAGGTACAAGTAATAAAGGAGGGTTTTAATAATATACTGAAAGGAATATAGAGCTGGCTAAATATTTTGGTGTTGGGGAGAAGATTAATGAACGATCTCCTGGCCAATAAGATTTTACCTGGAGTTTGGGTGTTTCTCAATCACGTTAGTAAAGCTTATATAAGCATAATCCTGCGAAGAAGTGTTTGTTCCATAATATGCAAAAGGGGCTTTCCACGGCGTCAGGGATTCCAGATGAGCGTAGTCACTTCACGAGGAATGCGGATATGAATTTGTTTAACAAAGGATGGGGTTAAAGGCATTATCTAGTTCAATATGTCATTCTAGACAAGCGTTTTCTGGAGCTCCAAGTCATCACTATTGCCGTGAGGCCATCCTAAATAATTGCCTTAATATCACATTTAAAGAAGAAACACGTAAATGCTGCTGTATTAAATCAATAAGACAAACGTTCTCTGGGGAAATAATTACAGAAACCAATGCTTTCCGTCCCGCACAACCACCTTTTCAAGTGAGTGAGACGCCCGGACTTGGCATCAAGCCAGTAGCGGCGCAGCCAAGACTAACAAATCGGAAAAGAAAGTAGAAATGAAGAGAAGCAGCAGAAGTTTTTTTTATACAACCTCAGTGATGAAAACGAGGTAACATTGAGACGCAAATCCCAGCACCTTTACTAAACACCATTCCTGAATGCGGAAAACCGGAACGCCGTAATCCAATTGCATCCGTGATCTTGTTGTATACCACCAACTTGTCTCAACGTGTTTCCGAAGATATCTATTTCGTAGCCATGACATCGACATACCGTCCCGTTCTCTTCCCTTTCTTAACAGTCCCTCCTTTTCTCGCTTGTGGTGCACCGATTAAATCTTCAATACTGCTCGCATTGCTCATCCCAGTTGATGGTCTTGATGGAGGTCTAGAAGGTGGTAGGTTTGGCGGCATGAGCGATGGAGGCATCTTGTCGCTGTCGGGCCCGGGAGTCTCGCTCCGAGGAGGCGTCGCAGCCCTAGACCCAGGTCCTGACGGCGGCGGCATACTCGAGCTCCTTTGTGGATTCGACGTTGGTGGTCTCGAGGGAGGTGCCAACATCGAATGCGGCAAGCTTGAGCCAAGCTGACCTAGTGCATGGTTCGCAGCTACGCTATTGCCACTAACACTTCGAGAGGGTGGACCACTCTTTGGTGGTGGCGGTGTGGGAGTAGGTATTGGAGCCGATGCCCCGCCAGCTTTCTTGTTTATCCATTTCTTGAGTTCAGGATCATAATAGAATGAATTCTCTTCGCCAAGTTTAGCCTTGATGGGGCCGGGGGCAGCATTGGGATCTTTCTTGAACCAGCCGCCGAACCAACCCTTTTTATCGCCGGCGCCTTCCTTAGATTTCGCAGCTAGGGAGAGTCAGCAACAGTGCAATTCAAGAATTGAGAATAATAAGACACAAAAACGTACCATCGGCTTCAGCAGCTTTCTGGAAGGCCTTATCAGCCTGTCTGTCTGCTTCAGTTTTCTGTTTCTTCTTAAGTTCGGCTGCACGACGAGCAAGGTCGTCATCATCGTCATCGTCGTCCATAAATGACTTCTTTACGATAGGTGAAGAATCTTCGAGATCATCAGGGGAGTACGGCTGGTAGGTAGGAGGTTCGTATAAGCTAGTGGGTGGTTCATAACCACTCGAAGGTGGCTCGTAACTAATGGGAGACTGATCTGGTGCGGACACTGGGGATGTAGGTCGTTGGTCAAAGCTTGATTGAGGCTGGTAACTAGATAATGGCGCCGTTTCCTCTGTGGGCGGAGTCGGTTGATAAGGACCACCATACGAAGAGTGCGTAACCGTTGTATCAACTTCGTGGGGTGAGTAGAGGGACTGCGATCGCGGTGCCGGCGCTCGATGGGTGGGTGGGCTGTACTGAGCAGGTGTGTATGGACCTGAAAGTTGGGGAGAGGCCGGGTAATTGTCGGAACCTCGCCTGAACCCTAACGAACCATCTGATGATTCCATTGACGGTCTGCTTAGTTGATATGCAGACTGAGCTTGGGGATCGTACCGTGACCTTGCCTGGTCTAACGAACTTCGGGAGGGTTGACCGCTTGCAGGAGCATACCTTGAATTCATCGAGGGTCCCGCAGGCGGTACTTGGGGGCCATTTCCAGGGTAAGTACCATAGGATCCGTACAGATCAGTGCTTGAATGTGACGGACTAATCGTGGGTGTGTTGCCTGCAATCTTAGCAAAAGGTCCTACTTCATTCGTGCCATTTCCAGAATGATTTGAGGCAGCATCGCTGTCATCACCAGCAATGAAGCTATTGAATTTCGCTAAAAGAGTTCCAGATACTTTGTCCATGCTTGGCTTTGAAATCCATGATGAGGATCCATCCTTCGGGGATTGAGAGAGTCGTTTACTCAGATCATCGAGAACTGCTATGAAACTGCCATTATAATATGGGGAAATTCTAGTGGTAGACTTTATTGCGGCTGAAATGGCGTCACAGTACTGCTGTGCCTCGTTCCGATAGCCAAACTCAGCCAACGTATAAGCATGAGCGAGCTTGTAAGTCTGCAGGTGTGGTAGACTGGTCGAGCTATTTGAAGCCGAAAGGGAAAGCGCAAATTCATAAACTTCGGTCAGAAGTACCGACTCCAAATCCCTTCCTACGTCCAGAGGAGTACTCCGATGATCAGCTCCAATAAGTACAACGTCGGACTGTGGGTCGTCAACACCCCCAATATGTGCAGAGGATCTTGCGAATATATAGCAAATATGGGCCGCCTCGACTCGGCCATAGCCAGCCAGAAGCTTACCCAGGGAGATCAATGCCTGCACATCCCCTTCACTTCGGTTGCTTAGGACTAGTAGTAGTGTCTCTCGCCATCGATCAAGGCCTTGTAGGACGTTCTTAGTCGATCCATTGCCATCAGTGCTAACCATCTGGAAGCCGGCCCTGGCTGATGCTGGAACAAGCTCGTCAATGCAGTCATCCCAGTTTCCAGCGAATATCTCGTAGAGCACTGCGAGTGCTTGAGTGTTTCCACCAATTTTCTTAACTTCTTTACGAACGAACTCTTGGACAACTTGTTTCCAGATATTCTTGTCAAGGGTTGAGGAGAGGAGCATTGCATGAGCCCAAAGGCGCTGGTCGACGGCATGCCAGACGGCCTTTTCCCGATCACCCTTCGTCAATAGGTTCCGCAACTCATCGACTGCGCGTGGATCTACAGGTTCAGCTTGCACGTTGGATGTAGAAGAACGTGAGAGGCCTGTTAAGTTGGCACCAATAGCAAACGGAGAACTAGAATTGGGTGACTCGGTATTGTCGGGGGATAGGATTTTTCGGATTGCTTGCTCGGCAGCAGAAGAACCCTCAAGACGACCGTCATACTCAACAAAGGTTTGTATCACTTTCCAAAGAAGAGTCTTCTCTTCCAAATGTTTTTGCTCTTCCGGAGACATTACACGGTCTAAGCCAGGCAACTGCAATTCTTTCTCCATGGACTCGATCTTCCAGCCTAGCCAAGCAGCAACATCCTTTTTCTTACCCTTGGCTCTAAGTGGACCTGGAAACCTAGCGACACCCTCTTCAAGTGGACAGGTTTCTTTTATGTTCTGAATCTTCACCTCACCAGGGCTGCACTTCATCATTGGCACAGAGCCTCCAGCACCATATCGGGGAATGTGTTTGGGAAAACTTGTTAAAACAGTACCACCAAGCCCCCATTTAAAAATCGGATAGCCCTTCCATCGACTTAAAGGATCTGCTGCCCGTTCGTCTATAGGCGCAATGAAATCAAACTCGCGCGAAAATGACCGCCTGTGCGGGATAATAGATGCGATATTCTGGCTTGCTAAACCCAAGGTGGGTGATGCGGGGTCGTGGGCTGAAGCTGGTCGTTCTACGGAAGTAAAGGCTAAGATCGGATTTTTCACGGTCGCACCGGGTGATTGCGATTGAGATCTCTTTGGAGGGCCGAAACTTGACATGGATGGTGGTGGCCCTGGCTGGTACTGTGGTGTATAGTTTGGCTGGACACGCTTCCGAGGTGACCCTACCGTGGAGGAGGGACTGCTTCTGAGAGGAGGAGTTGCTGACCTTGCAGTCATAGGTGGTTTAGACGATTGACAGGATTCAATTGGACCTTGAACCTGCTCCTGCTCCTCGAGCTCACTAACTTCTTCGAGCGGGCGTCTGAACGGTACTCTCGGAATGCCGTCGGCCGAGTGCATAGCGTGATGCGTGAATTCTTGAGCGGTACCCTGACTCTGGGTAGTGCTAGGAGCTGATTCCGGCTGGTCCTGTGGAAGACTGTGAAATGCTAGGGGGCTAGATGTGCGGGGCGCAAACGGCTGAACTTGAGGCCTTGGCGGACCAACAGGCTCTGACGCATATCGGCTATGAGAAGGGCCAGAAGGGGCTTGAGAAGGTGGCGCAGGGGAGTACCTAGGTCCTACAGATGATGCGGCAGGAGGCGCAGGAGAATAGCGAGAACTGGCAGCAGGAACAGAGGGAGGCGCAGGAGAGTAGCGGGATGGTATGGGTGCTGGCGCTGGTAGAGGAATTGGAAGACTATTAGACCGAGTTGGAGGCTGGGTTAGATCTGGAAATGCAGGTAGTCTCTCTGGTGGTTGTAGCTGGGAAATCAGTGGCGAGGTATAGGGCTGAGTTTCCTGTGTTTGTGAAGACCAGGGCCCTGTCCGATCCTTTGGAACATGTGGAGGATAGTTTGAAGGGGGGGGTGTGGGCACAGTGTTTTGTGGTGTGTATCGTCCCGAAGATGGGGCATGGTGCCTTGGCTTAGATACAATAGGCAGTTCTGCGAAGAAATCGGTGGAAGCAGATTTTGGGGTTGGATGTGATTGCTGAGAGGCGACAAGGGGAATTCCTCCCATAGGTGACTGCATCGAATGACTCGAAGAAGGGGGCGAAAGACTTGCGACAGACATGTTGGAAGGTGGTGGCGGACGAGTAGCTCCTACACTTGTGTTTGAATACAAACTGCTACTCCTTGGTGGTGGAGTTGGCTGCACACTGGGCACAGCAACATGGTGAGGAGTGGGTCTTTTACGCGGTTTTACAATATCCTCAGGTAGGTCGAACGGAGAAGAATACCCGCCCTTGGCCTTATCCGCAAAACTCTGGGCCGAGCTAGGTATAGCTGGGCTGTTTGCTTGCTGTTGATATGGAGAAGGTTGATTGTAGGCCCCATATGCCACAGCTTGAGTTGATGTTGGCTTTCTTTGATCAAGCTGTGAGAAATCCGTGAATTGAGGGGTTTGAACACTATAAGCAGTCGTGACAGGCTTCATCTGCGCTGCCACAGGAGCGTACTTGCTTGCTGAAGTTGAGTCGTGTCGAGTGATCTGAGAAACTTCCTTTACTGGTTGTGTGGATGCATCTTCCAGAAATCCCTCACCATCATCAACAAAAAACACACCGGTTGATTCTTCTGTATCCGGAAGAAAGTCACCGTCCTCCAAAGCTGCTTTCCACACATCATCAAGATCATCTTGAGCTGGCTTTACCTTATCTTTGGTAGCTGTTTCAGCTCCCGGGTTGCCGTTAAAGAGAGTATGCTCTAGCAACGAATTTGTGGCACTACCAAAACTAAATTCATCTTCTGTCGAAGTTCCCCAGTTAATCACTGGAGCACTAGATTCTTCATTTGTGTTTTTCTGCGCGTTTTTAAAAGTATTTGAGATACCAGTTTCGGTGTTGTCCTGAGAAAGTGGGCCATCCTGCTCTTTTGCGCCCAGATCAAACACTTCGCCAAAACTTCCCCAGTCTAATGACGTGGGCTCGGGAACGTTGACAAGCGGGACCTTGCCGTCATCATGAATTGACTCCTTAAGGAACGTAGATTCACCCTGATGCTCATAGTGTTCTGCTGGAGGATGCTTTTCTTCACTAGCTTCCCCCACAGTATCCTGATTTTGTTCATTATCCTCAAACGAAAGATCAGACTTCCTATGTACACCATTACTCATCTCAGGTTCGAATTGTAATGGTCGTTCTAGTAGTGTGCCTCCTGCCATTGAAGTCTGCTCTGGAGCAGAGGATTCGTCGGAGCCGTTTGTTTGTACTGGCTGAACTTGGATAGTCGGGTGCAAATTGTGATTCGAAGAATCGTAGCTGCTGAAAAAATCATCGTCGGGTGCAGGTTTGCCATTAAAGGCGTGATTTATATCAGCTGCGTCGAATGCCTTCGGAGGTGCCGTAGGTAGATTGTCATTCATCGTTTCATTGGAAGAACCTAGTGCTTGAACAGCTCCAGATAAAGATTCGAGAGAATTAGCAGGAGGTGCAGAAAATGAATCTTTTTCTGTGTCCGGCCTTAATGCCGGATTCCAGGAGGCTGTGGCAGCCGTGCCACCGTACGCATAGGAGAAGTCCGGACCTCCATAATCGCTTCCCATTATGATAATTATTGTACGTGATTGAAAGGGTATATGGAATTACTAAATATCAGTTAGTATGCCTCCTGATTATATACAGTCTTGAATCGCGAAATGCTAGAACACTCCAAGGCTTCTGAGGGGTCTTCGGCGTGTCCCCTAGGAGTCGGTCTTCTCCAGACATGGGGAAACGCAAGACACAAGTAATTGTATCTAGACCGAATCTGCCCTCCGCTAGAGAATCCTAGAATACCGGAGACTTTCGCACAGTTGCGCTTTGACAGAGGTTCAAGGAGTTGTTGGTCATCCCTTTCAACGTCACGATGAACGTACCTATACAGAAGGGAAAAGTGGCAACAAAGCTGAGGTCGTACAGGATTCGAGAGGCGACATAAGAGGGCCTTCAATCAGCAGAGAATGCGCGCAATGATGGAAGAAAAGGTTGGCGTGTTAGAATGCATGGTCCGGGTGGAAGTTGCCAGCTAACATGTGTCCCTTGGATGATTGATGAACTCATGCACGTCGCCCGGGGCTGGAACGCAGCACGCGGCTTCCGTGGCGTTACGTAGCCTAAAAGGGTGAACAGGCCCTCTAGCACAGCCAACACCTATTACCTGCTTACCTCCACTTTCTCCCGGATAACTCGAATAAATTGCTCTGCTGCCCTAACTCGGGTCCTCTAGTAATTGCTCAAGCAACGCCTCGCTATTAGCATTCAACTCGCCTCTTGCTTAAAAAGTGCGTCTGGCGCACTTTGAACAAACCTGCGACAGGGCTTCAGCAACCCGCAATGAAGAATCCAGCAGGCTCAGCCACCCCGATCCCCAAGTAGAGTCCCTTAACCTCTCCAAATATCCATCCAAAGCCATTCCATGCCTCGACTGTAACAGCAGAACTCTGTTCACCCTCCCACGATCCTGAGTGCCTTCCAAGATAGCTTTCCATGAAACATGTCGGCCCCTCATCAATACCACCAACCGAATGCGCCAGACGATGGCGACTCGGACCTTGAGTTTGATCTTGAAGAACTTGATCCCCTCGCCGCCTCCTCAAATTCCGCTACTTCCCCACGCCGCCGATCAAAGGAGCATCGACAGCCATATCACGATTTAAGTGCGAGAATACCTCTACGAAACCTTAGAGTTGGCAGACTGCGTGGCCTAAGAAGAAACGGGAGGAGTTCTAGCAAAAACGATGTCGATGAAGAAGATCTTCGGGCACTTATTGAGGATGAAGATGGTACTAAAAGAAATTCAGCTGGCAGTTTAGGAACAACCGGCGATGACGACGCACCGCTTCTGCCCTCTCCTTATGGCCGAAGGAGACCCCGACGAGATGAGAGCACCCTCTCGAAGCTTGGCTCAACCCTCCGATTACCAAGCTTCATGTCAACGACTTCCAGGCCAACTACACCCCGGGACCAGGCGGCGGAGGCCGAAGCGGAGGCCGATACGGAGCATGACCCTACTTCAAACCGAATTGTTATTGTTGGCCAGCTTCAATCTACTCGCTTCCCCGCAAACGCAGTATCTAATGCCAAATATACCCCCTGGAGCTTTCTTCCACGCACTTTGTATAACGAATTCTCATTCTTCATTAACATGTACTTTTTACTCGTAGCGTTGTCACAAATCATACCCGCCTTGCGAATCGGATACCTTTCCACGTATATTGCACCACTAGCGTTCGTTATATCCATAACACTAGGGAAAGAGGCTCTAGACGATATTGCTCGACGGCGTAGGGATGCGGAGGCTAATTCCGAGGGTTACACTGTTTTAAAATTTGATGATAATAACGTAGAAAATGGAGTTTCCCCTGGGAATGTCGCTGATAAGAAAAGCAAATCGCGCAAAGGGAAATGGAGAGGCCATCAGGACGCAGGCCGGTTAACCGATATTGAGGATGAAGAGCAGGCCTTATCGACTACTACAGGCATGCCCACTGCCAGATTTCGAGAAATTGTGAAGCCTTCTCGTGACCTGAAAGTAGGCAATGTTGTAAAATTGGTCAAAGACCAGCGAGTCCCTGCAGACATGGTACTTTTGAAAAGCTATAGTAGCGAGGTAGCTAGTGCTTCCCCTGAAGCTATTGAGTCTTCGAAATCACATGACGGACATCAAGCCTTAGTCGATACGGAAGGAGGAAGTTCATCTACGTCCCGAGAAAAAGTATACAATGATTTATCGGCACCTGAGCCGTGCGGGGAAGCTTTCATTCGAACCGACCAACTCGATGGCGAAACGGATTGGAAACTTCGTCTTACTTCACCCCTAACCCAATCTTTGGATATTGGCGAATACACAAGGCTCCGAGTTGTTGCAAGCAAACCAGATAAGAAAGTCAATGAATTTGTTGGGACGGTCGAATTACTGCCGAAGCTGCAGCGCCAATACGACCCTCATATAAGCCAATGCGAAGAGAGTGAGCCTGCCACAGTACAACATGCGTCAGAACCAGCAAAGTCGGCCCCACTAAATATTGACAACACGATCTGGGCGAACACGGTGCTCGCATCCAGCACCACTGTTCTTGCTGTAGTTGTTTATACTGGATCTCAGACACGTCAAGCACTTTCCACATCTCCTTCTAGATCTAAGACCGGACTGCTTGAGTACGAAATAAATTCGCTAACAAAGATCCTCTGTATACTAACCCTCACACTCTCATTTGTTCTGGTAGCCTTGGAAGGGTTTAAAACCAAGGATGGCAGGCCGTGGTACATTTCCGTTATGCGCTTCTTGATCCTTTTCTCAACAATTGTTCCCGTCGGTCTGCGTGTGAATCTGGATATGGGGAAATCCGTATATGCTTGGTTCATTGAACATGACAAGGGCATACCAGGGACTGTCGTTCGGACAAGCACAATTCCCGAAGATCTTGGTCGGGTGGAATATTTGCTGAGCGATAAAACTGGAACACTTACTCAGAATGGTATGATTGTTTCCCCTTACGTAAAACGGCGCTAACCTGATGTCAGAGATGGAGATGAAGAAAATCCACGTTGGAACTGTGTCTTATGCCAATGAAGCAATGGACGAAGTGTACTCATATGTCCGAAGCTTCACGGTTCAGCCAGCTTCCGAAAACAACGAACCTCCAACGTTGATTACTCCTTCATCTGCCTACGTCGCTCCGCTTACTTCCGCGACAAGAACTCGAAGGGAGATCGGATCGCGTGTTCGTGATGTTGTGTTGGCACTCGCTCTCTGTCACAACGTAACTCCGACCAACGAGGAGAAGGAGGGCAAGACTTTCACGGCATATCAAGCATCCTCGCCTGACGAGATTGCAATTGTCCGTTGGACTGAGAATGTTGGCCTCCGGTTGCTGCAGCGCGGCCGAAGTTCAATGGTTTTACAATCGGTTGATAGTGGGCGAGTTGTGGTTCGTGTCCGAATTCTAAATGTCTTCCCTTTCACCTCTGAAGGCAAAAGAATGGGTATCGTCGTCAGGTTTTTCCAGGGTCCTGAATCTGCACCTACCGAGGAAGGGGGTGAGATTTGGTTCTATCAGAAAGGAGCGGACACTGTCATGAGTAGCATTGTTGCTGCAAATGATTGGCTAGACGAGGAAACTGCCAACATGGCAAGGGAAGGTCTCCGTACACTTGTTGTTGGTCGCAAGAAGCTTTCTGCTCAAACTTACGAAGAATTCTCCACAACATATGGTCAAGCTTCGCTCTCTCTACATGGTCGAGATAATGCTCTTGCCGACGTTGTCAAAGAGTACTTAGAGCACGATCTCGAACTCCTGGGTGTCACTGGCGTGGAAGACAAGCTACAGAAGGACGTCAAGCCATCTTTAGAATTACTCCGTAACGCCGGTATCAAGATATGGATGTTGACTGGCGACAAGGTGGAAACTGCTCGATGCGTGGCAGTGAGCTCAAAACTTGTCGCTCGCGGACAGTACGTCCATACTATTGCGAAAAGTAAGCATCTTTACGGTTATGCTTCTCTTTCTGCCTGTTACTAACCCGCTACTTAGTGAAACGCAAAGATCTCGCACATGACTCTCTTGACTTCCTCCGCGGCAAACCTGACGCCTGCCTTCTTATAGATGGCGAATCTCTAGCCCTTATGCTTCACCATTACCGTGAATCATTCATATCCGTCGCTGTCCTTCTCCCAACGGTTGTCGCGTGTCGCTGTTCGCCCACGCAGAAAGCAGACATCGCTGGATTGATACGCGAGCATACCAAGAAGCGGATCTGTTGCATTGGCGACGGTGGTAACGATGTCTCTATGATTCAAGCCGCAGATGTAGGCGTCGGTATTGTAGGCAAAGAAGGCCGGCAAGCAAGTCTAGCAGCAGATTTTTCGATCGAGCAGTTCTGTTATCTCACCAAGCTGCTCGTATGGCATGGAAGGAACAGCTACAAGAGGAGTGCGAAATTAGCGCAGTTTGTCATTCACCGTGGATTAATTATTAGTATATGCCAAACCGTTTTCAGCATCGCAAGCGAATTTGAGCCAATTGCGCTGTACAGGGTAGGTCTCTTTCTGTCCATTCTATTGCGTTTCTGCAGGTATTAATATGGATATGTAGGATTGGTTACTGGTAGGCTACTCAACGGTCTACACAATGGCACCCGTCTTCTCCCTCGTTCTTGACCGCGATGTCGACGAATCCGTCGCCAATCTTTATCCCGAACTCTATGCCGAATTAACGACTGGCCGTTCCCTCTCCTATCGTACTTTCTTCATCTGGGTTCTCGTTTCTATATACCAAGGTTCCATGATCCAAGGGTTTTCTCAGATCCTCGTGGGCCTAAATTCCTTCACTCGCATGGTCTCTGTCTCATACACGGTGCTCGTGCTCAACGAGCTCATTATGGTCGCAATGGAAGTCACGACATGGCATTGGGTTATGGTTGCAAGTATCCTAGGGACCGCTGGGATTTATTTTAGCAGCTTACCCTTTTTAGGAGAGTACTTCGACCTAGTGTATCTAATGAGTCTGGCTTTTTGGTGGAAGTTAGTTGTCGTTGCAGCCATCAGTCTTGTACCACCATATGCATTTAAGATTCTAGGGAGGACACTGAGGCCGCCGAGTTATAGGAAGGTGAGAGGCGTTTAATTACATGTCTGTAAAGGATTCAGCACGGCGTTCAGGTCGGAATTATTTTACTGTAACATAGTGTGTCTATCATATTCGCCCTTGATCACAAAATTCTTCTAGAATCATGCGAGCATTCAAACTTCCCAAGTTTCCCACTGCACGCTCCCTTTCTAATCACATCTGAGCTAAGCGACTGAGCTATCAAGGATGGTATCGCGTTTCTTGTGTTAGAGCACAACTACACACGAGTAAAGAGAAGAACACTGAATCAAATTGAATTGAAGGTGTGTACAAGAGTGTAAAGAATATATGCAAACATCCCAGCCGCGGTTCCGCAGGCATGCCACGCAAATAAGTCAGGTGTAGACGCCAGGACATTTCCCATGCTATCCGTATCCCATCGCCATCGCTTCTGAATAAAACAAAAAGCCCAAAACTCCAGCGCCAATCTAATCTATCCGCGTTATGAATAGCGGCCTGCTCGCTCTCCAAAAAGTTCTCCTGCTTCTCTGCAATATCGGACGTCTCCGAATCCATGGACTCCAACTTCACTCCCCCAGCAAATTACTAGCGCGTCAAGAATTCCTCCTAAAACTCCTTCCATGGCTCCTAAGACGCCCCAACCAATCGCTGCAGCAATGAGGCCAATGACATAGGCGTACATACTCCCTTTCACACCGGAGCTACCGACCTCGATCATACGGGCTGTAGAAACCCAACCACCAAAACCAAGAGCAAGGGACACGATGAAGCGCGTTGCATGAAGCAGAAGCTTGGCTAACTGGTATGGTACAAGCGATGATCCTGTTGGCGAAGAAAACGACCGCGGGCTTAGCGTTGTGGTTGGTGACGTTTTGGAGACAAACGACATCTGAGAAAGATTGTGTGCGGCAGTCCCGAGAGGTTGTCCATGAACCGAAGCGTATGTTAAAGTCAATGGGTTTGTCAGGGTGGCTATTGGTGTCGGAATGAGGGAGTAGGCGCACATGCTCAGCAGGCCGGCGACACGACGAGGAAGAAGCAAAAGCGGAAGTCGAATGGCAAGCGACAGGAATGTCGAGAGGCAAATTGTGCCAGCCATGGTAGTTGAAGCATGAGTGGCAGATGCTTGAACTACAACCCGTGATGACGGAGAGGGCGTAGTGTTACGATGAAAATACCATTGGCTAACTGTTGCTGCGGTTGTTGCCCGTTGTATGCCCGAAATCACACCTAGAGTCCAGAGGTAGTCTAGAACAAATGCAGCACCCAACCACCAGGTACTAAAATCGATGATGAATAAGTTCCGAGTCTTAGAGAAGTGGCCCTCGAGGAACAGTCGCGTAAACATCAGCATCCACAACCAAGTCCACAGTACAACTAACGAGAGCGTGACGATTCCGACAATCAGGAGTGGTGACATAGCTGTCAAGATGCGTCCAGTGAATTCTAACAGCTCGGCTGCCTTTCTTAAAGAGTGTCTGCCTTTCCAGACAGTGTAAACCCAAAGTATGGCGCATACAGCTGGTATGAACGAGAACCACCGCATGGCCTTGTCCTGAACACTCTTTCCATCCCAGGTCCCCTTGTAACTTGAAATGAAAGGGTACAGGAAGAACGAGAATAATATTGTCGGAACCGATACCAGGATGAGGAATATCAGCGGACGCACAAATGATCGCAGCAAAGCCAGCCATAAGAGTCCGACGATGACGGACACGAGGGAGTAAATGCTAAGTAGGTGAAATGATGAGTGTAAGGCAGTATAGATGGTATCTCCGAGAGGATTTTTCTTGTCAGGTGCAGATGTCTGGAGCAGGGTAATAAAAAAGGTCCCGACCAAAGCACATTTAGCGATGATGAACAACTCTACCCAAAAGAAGTCATGCCGTGGTGGTGCCATTGGATCTTCCGAAACAACAGGAGGTACACTCTCACGATCTGGGCTCATTGGTCGGGGGTTTTCCAGCAGTGTTTCTTCATCTGTTTCTTGGGGTATAGGCAATGTGGTTCTTAGAGGACTTCGAGGCCGATTGAACATTGGGGGGTTCCGAAATTGTTGAAAAGCTGGAGGGTGCTCATCCGCCTCGCCCAGCAGGTTGTCCGAAGCATCCTCGTCCCTTTCCAACCCTTCCATGCTATTCCCCATAGCCGGTCCTAACTCCACATCAACGAGCTTCCCCTTCCCTTTACTACTTAGTTCGCTAGCTTCAGATAGTGGAATACTCTTATCCATATCTTCTCGTTCCTGAACAGACTCAATTTCTAGTGCTCTCCTCCTCGTGCTTATTTTGTCTCCTCTCCACGAACTCTTAATACCTCTGCCGGTACCGAATCTCGGATGATTATTATCCAGGCGACCACCCTCTAAACTATGATCCGAAACCCGCTCAATATCTTCTTCCCCTTCGGTAGATTCAGTAAGATGGCTTGCACCAAATTGTCGTCGTGATCTTTGAAGTGCATAAAAATCCGCTACTTCTCTTTCATGCTCCTCCCCATCGTTCTCTTCCCGAAACTCATCGGTAGCGCTATAAAAGAGCGGTGCAGGAGCAGCAGATGTCCTCGAAGCAAACGGAAACCGGGATATTTGAGATGCACTGGGGTGATAAGGGTTCGCCATATTGTTTCGCCGCTGGAGGTATGAGTGGGAGGCGGGAATTCGGGCTGGCGGACGAAGACGATCTGAAGGGTTACGACTTGACGGAGATACGTCTGCCTGGCCTACTGACAGTCGCGACTGTGACTGCGCCAGGAATCTCGAGGCATCTGGAAAAAAGCATCTCAGTCAGTCACGCGAGTTGATGAGTTATGAGACAACGGAGATCATCTGCCTCGGTGGGCGTCTGATAAAGGCATTAGGACTCACACTCTGAGAACATGGTAATTTATAGTGCTAGAGAGTTGCTCGTGTGCTAGACAGCTTCCCCGGGGGCCCTCAGGTGTCTTGGGGCAGAGTGTAGCCTTATGGTGCTTGAGTCAGGTTGTCGGTTAGTCGGTGAGAAGATGCGGCGGTGCAGCTGCTGGCTGTTGCTTGGAGGCAGCGGTGAAATCGACCGCGGGAGCTTCCGTTTCATGCAGAATATAGGGAGGCGAAAATGGTATAATAGGTTATGCGATAATGTGTGTAAGAGAAAGAGAAGTAGCTAAACGAATATAGGTAAGGCAAATCAAAGGCAAGTGCGAGAGTCCTGTCGGTAGCGTGGTGGTCGTTGACGTGAAGCCAGCCAGCGCCAAGGCGAGGCGAGGCGGCGGCCAGAGCTTAGGCAGGCATGCGTCCCGGCAATCAGTCAACACACCGAAAAATTTAATCGTCGCCGGGTACTAAAATACGAACATTTTAGGTATAACTCGAGCATAGGAGGCCGCTATTATTATAGGGGCTTTCATATTCTGGTAGATGGCAAGCGTGCTCTTTGTTGCCATTGAAGCCTTTTGTTACTTCAATATGGACTGGCACAGAACTTCCTACATAGGACTCGCTTCTGTTTGGATGAGCCGAAAGTCTAGGTAATGTTATATACAACACGGCAATATCGCTGTCCAACTCTATATTTAGAATCTTTTTAACTCGAGGCTTTCACAACGGTAATGCAACAAAACCCGATTCCCCTACATCCATCCTCTCCCTTTCTAATAGTTCTTTCTTTGTGGGATTGCGTTAAGTGATTCTTGATGAAGACCCTGCCATAACTGTCTTTACCGTTTCAACTGAATGAAGCACTCATTAAGTCTTCGGCATTTTCTGTTCAATTTAAGACCTGGAATCAAAATGTTTAACCCCAACGGTATAGGAAGCGCGATCTGTTTTCCAGCGACTCTTGAAAGTTCACTTCGGAGCAGGAAATATTGAAAGAAAAGGAAGACAAAGAGGGAGAAGCAGCAAGGTTTTTAAGAAGAGGAGGAGATGCCGCTACAGCAGCTCGGCCCGCCTAAACTCAGAACACGACCGTTGGAATTCGTGACATCGCAGCGTTGTGGTCACAGAGCAGCTACTTGTGCAACATCTGAAACTTTATCGTTAACAGGAACGGTGACAAGAACTGGAGGAGTCATTACTGAGGAGAGTTCGCTGGAAAACGAGGCGCGATATCCGAGATTTTTATTTCAAATAGCCAAGAAGACTCTAAAAGTAAATTCAACCTATGAAAGACAACTCAGTAATACTTGAAACCATTTTCCAAATATTGCTTAAGCACCACGGTATTCTGAGAGCTAAACTCATCCCCAAATCAGGAGTTGGATGAGGTCATGCAGCTCCAAGGGAGCGCAAATAAATTGAGACGGTGTAAAGCAAGCTAAATGGTGCTAAGGCTGGACATTCGGTCACAAAGCTCCCGGCTTGGCTGACGCCTGGGATATATCAAACCTCTAGCCACTTTTAAGTGAACACATCAGAGCAGGAGACCTATTCAGGCAACTTCTTACTTATTCATACCTCCTCCACACCACTCCCAACTCTCTCCACGGCGCTTCTGATATCCTCCTCCCCCATACTTCTTTGTTTGAGTATTCAACCTTAAGAGCGCAACTAAGAAATTAGCTTCGCCACCCCCAAGCCACACCCACTTACAATCGTCATTCGAAGATACCATCCCCACATATTCGTTGCTTGAGCCATAACGAGCTTCCCATTTGTCAGCGGGAGCATCGGATATAGAAATTGAGCTCTATTGAGCTCAGATAGCTTCAGATGTCTCAAGCATGGGACTATATCGCGAAGATAGTATCCTTAGGCGATTCCGGTGCCGGCAAATCTAGTGTATGCCTTACTCTCTTCATTTTGCCTAATTATATTTCCGTTCTTCTATTTTACTGTTCTCTGGTACTTTAAAATATTGTTCTAACATTATCTAGTTAACGGTACGGCTCTGTGAGGGCCGCTTCTCTCCTCATCACGATGTCACGATAGGTGTAGAATTCGGTAAATTTAAACAATCCAACCACTATCGCATAACTTGCTGAATGCTTTCTAGGCTCCCGTATTGTCCCGGTTGGGCCTCCAGCTTCTCTCTCCCTTGGCATCAACAATCCTGCCTCGAAGGGTAAAACAGCGTCCTCCCTAAATGCGCCAAATGCAACATCGCCCACACGACCGCAGCAGCAAAAGCACATGAAACTTTCTCTATGGGATACGGCGGGCCAGGAAACATACAAGTCGATAACACGCTCGTACTTCCGTGGCGCGTCGGGCGCTTTACTCGTGTTTGACATAACACGCCGCTCTACTTTCCTTTCTGCGACATCATGGCTGCGTGACCTGCGGCAAATAGCTGAAGATGGCATAGTCATAGTTCTGGTGGGGAACAAAAGCGATCTAGCGTCTGCTTCAACCGTCTTACCATCATCACCGTCTCAAGACTCGTCCGAGGGCAAGGACAACAAACGCCAGGTGACGAAGGAAGAGGCGGAAGAATGGTGTCGTGCAAATGATGTTATGCAATATGTTGAGACATCAGCAAAGTCAGGCGAAGGTGTCGAAAGAGCATTTTTGGAGGTCGCAGAGAGGATATATCAGAACATTGAGGCAGGAAAATACGACCTAAATGACCGAAGATCGGGAGTAAAAGGCCCAGGAGCAGGAGGTGGAAATACAGCGAGGACAGTTAATCTAGGAATGAATGATGCGGCTAGCGGGAAGAAAGGACAGCAGTGGGGAGGAGGGTGCTGTTTATCATGAGATATGGGTATGTTGTCATCAGGCGCATGGAACTCTGTACAATAAGGGTAGTCTGGACAAGACGCTGTGGGTATTGTTTTATTATTAGCTGTTGCATCTCAGGGCGTTTTCTGAACGCCACGTTTCATACACTTTTTTGAGAATCTACTAATTACACTTTTCCGCGCTGATGACAAGAAAACAGTTTACTTGTACGCTATTTTATTAACTCACCCTGCCGCTTCTTTTCGTCTCGTATCCAACGTCCTACCCTGCCAGCTTTTTAGAAGATTGTCTGCGAACTTTTCAAAATTCCGTCAATATTATCAAGAGTCGGAATGGTATTCTCCGGTTCTTTTCAATCGTGAAGTGTCTCTAACACGCATAACCAAAACATCTTATCATGCAATCCCACAGGATCTTTCCAAAACTGTCTCTCTTATGCCGGAATCATTCGCATGACCATTTTCGTACACAACCTGCTCAACTTTGTTCAGTCTGGCAGCACTGAAACCTTTGGGATTTGGTGTCGGAACGCTCCTAGTGCAACCCTGGATTGGAACGAATATCCACCTTGCCTCGGATCGTAAGCAGGTCCAAATGACTATCATCGCACGGCGTAATAAAAATATTTTCGATCTCCTCCCCACGTTGAATCATGTATCCGAGCGCGTGCTCATCGTTTGTGAAGAATTTCGGGACGAAGATGAAGTTTACATCGCCACTGGGAAGATTATTATGGATAACGGTTACATCAATGCCGTAAACGTGCGCTATATCGAGAACCTTTACGAGTAACGTACTTGTAAGGTATCTGGCCATATGGATAAGTTCGTTGTAAAGACTGTAATCGTTAGGACTGCACCGAGTGATCCAGATATGCTGGGTCAAAAGGCTTTCAGCGACTCTCAGCGGAGACTACGGGGTTTGTTTCGAAAACGTTAGATACTGCTCACCACTTGCAATTGGTGAAGGTTGGCGATGATCACATCCTGATTCTGGAATGGGGCAAGGCGGGTTAAGAATGGTTATGTTGTGATGAAGACTTTATAACCCGCATAGGTGAATTGCTCTACGCCAAGGATTTCAAACTCACGAATCCGAACTAGGAATTTTGAGATTTAACACGACCGGTTAACTCAAACTAGCCTGCATCCAGGTCCGTTGAATAAATTAGAAATGATGGACCAATTTCCTTTTACCGTTTCGTCGAACTTCCAAATCCCTGAAAAGTATCTTAAAGGCCTGACTTGAGCTCGCACAATCAGCATCAAAACCGCATTGCACAAGAGCCACCAGAGTATCTGGGTACGTCCATTGAGTATAGTTGTTCATCGAAAGCCCCCTAAAAAGTAACATGGTAAACTCTCTTCTAATAACCGTAGAGGAATAAAGGAATCTGACAGTTACAGGACAATTCTAGGATATTGGCGCTGAATGGCTTAATTTACTGCCTTATATACAGATCTATGGCCTTCCGGGTCATCCTGTTTAGAGATAATCCGTCCGAATTCATTGCCTGGATGAAACTGAGCATCAATGGTATTCGTTGGCTCGGGGAGGCCCATATCCTCTAGTGAAAGGGAGCATGGAAAAAGTAGGCGACGTTAGTTGAAGGAGTCTCGTGCATGTACCCCATAAGATTACACCCATTGGTGAGCATAGAGGGCATGAAGAAGAATGTCACACCCTGAGTACTTTGTGCTGGAATTTGGCTGCGAGCAAACATAATATCATAGCCTTTCTTTATCGCTCTACTGTGAAGAGCGTTGCAGAGTTTTCGGTTGTCGATGGCGTTATTGACATTGATGTAGATATTTTAATCATACTTAGAGGAGTTATAATCTCTAACTCGGTGCTGGCAGAGTTGTTGTTCGGTGAGCATGCGCGCCTTCTTTCTTGATGGCCACAGCATGTGTTGAGGAATCCTACCATTTTGCTGCCTAATAAGGCGTCTCAGCATGAGGTGAAGCCTTGGCGCTCCGGTATAACCTCGGATTAGATATTTTAAAAAATCCAATGACTTGTGTGACTCGACCACGTAAATCTCTGGTCTTACTAGCAATCACAACAATAACGACCATGGGTTTCACCGATTTTGTGTCCGATACTGGAGTCACAGTATGTCCCTTCTATTCCTTTGATCCAGTAGACATTACTGACGGCATAGCTCCTTAATAACTGGCTTCGGACCAGGTCATATATTGTTGGGTAAGTTTCATCAATACTTCATGTGCCTTTAGCTAACCTCTCCCTTGCTACTCGCCTTCTCAGGCCGACGTGAAGTGCTTCCAAGCCTTCAAGAGCAAGCCGGACGAAACATTCGTCGCCAAATTCCCCAACGTCTTCCGCTGGTACAACCATATTGCGACCTTCGAGTCTGACTTCTCCAGCCTGTCCGGCGACCCATCCAAGGCTTACACCGCCTATGGCCCTGAGTCCTCCGAAGTCACTGTCAATCCCGCCAAAGCTCCCGCTGACGATGAAGACGAGGACGTCGATCTCTTTGCTTCTGATGACGAGGAGGAAGATGCTGAGGCAGCCCGCATCCGTGAAGAGCGTCTAGCCGAGTACAATAAGAAGAAGGCTGCCAAGCAAAAGCCTGCTGCTAAGGTAAAAATACTAACGCTAATGATCGTAAATACTCATGCTGATGCTGGTATAATAGTCCGTTGTCACGCTCGATGTCAAGCCTTGGGATGACGAGACTGATATGGCCGAGCTTGAGAAAAACCTCCGCGCTATTGAGAAAGATGGCCTCGTGTGGGGGGCCTCCAAGCTTGTCGCTATCGGATACGGCATTAAGAAGTTGCAGGTGAGTGCGTCCTTGGTCGATTGAGCGAATGTGCATGCTAACGCTTATTGAGATAAACCTGGTGGTTGAGGACGAGAAGATCTCTCTGGATGAGTTGCAAGATCAGATCGCTGAGGATGAGGATCATGTTCAGAGTAGCGATATTGCCGCGATGCAGAAGTTATAGAGGGAAATTGTTACGGAGCTGGAAAGGGCTCGTTGAATAAGGCTTGGCTTGAGCGTTACAGAAGGTGTGTGGTGGTGCTATATTAAAAAGTAGACTCCTCTTGAATTCTTACACGCTCAAGATAACCTGCGGGAGTGCGTCTCGAATACTTTTGTGCGACATTCGAAGTGACTTGCTACCTGTACACTTTCAGCGCAAGCAGCCTTCATGTCAATCACATGCAACCAGTATGGTCCGTCAAGCTTAGGTTTAATTTACATCTGCCAGACTTCTACTACTAACGTACCACTACTTTCGACTCAACAGCCGCTATTGAACACATTCGTCCACAGATAGTCAGAATGATCGGTAATTCTCATCTGAGCCAACCCTCTCCCACAGGTCGTTCAAGCCTCAACTCCTTCCATGTAGGTTCCTCAAGCTTAAACCTCTTTACTAGCTCCCTTATCCAGTGCCACGTCAAAATTTCAATTGCAGTATCTTTGGTCCCGAATTTGGTATTGAACTCGACAGTCAGCCCACTCCAATCAAACGTTTGGTCGTCTACTAAGTTGCGATCGATATGTTCCTCGATCTAATTTTCCCGTAGCCTCGAATATTTCGTCTAGTACTTCTAATGATTTTGCAGATAGTAACAAAGGTTCCAACAGGTGCCAAATCTGGCGTTGGAGTCAGCAGTCAGCAACATGCAGGGCCTGAAGATCGATTAAATTCTCTCTGCTCTCGATTTGCTTAGAGACCCAAGTTAGCTGCTCCCGGGACCAGTTTTGGATTTCGGCCACGCCCTTTAGCCTGACGTTTCGCATCACTGCTATTTTGACAAGCCTCACATCGAGCACATGGGTCGGGTGGTGCGTCCCGAACTTTTGAGGGAGCAGACCGGCTATATCCACTGTAGCATGACCCTCTAGTTTCCATTGAAATGCTTGGTCTGCCTCTTCTGCTGTAAGCGTCCCAGTTTTTTGGCCTCTGAACCGTAAGACTTTATTCGCAAGATAGAGAAATTCGCTGTTCCTTGTCCATTTTGGCTTGTCGTCTTCTAGCAAGCTGAGGTCGAAGTACTTCACTACCAGATTTTACCTCTCAATATCACCCGCTGTACATAAAGTATCGAAGGCCTCGTTGCGACTACCAAGACTGTATACCTGATCGAGGATCCCTCTGGAGGAAATAGAGGAAACCCTTGATCGCCATGAGTGATTTTTCCACGCCTTTCTTTCGTGGCTCTTGCTCGACGAACTTCCAGCGAATTCTGGTCTTTGCAAAAACCGAATCTTCGTTGTTCCTCATCAAAGAGACTAGCGCATCGATTTAACTAGGCATCCATCCGGAAAAATGTCGTACACGGTGGAGGTTCACGGGTTGAAAAGCAGGAAGAGCGCAATCAAGAGCTACAAAGCCCCGACTGGGCACGTTTCGTGTCGCAGGCGGAAACCAAGCTCCAAGCCCCGATTCCCGGTCTTGAGATCCATCGTCCCAACATGATGATATCAACTGTTTCTGCCGGACACATGTGATATTGTATGAGCTGGGGATTTGAAAGATCAATTACTTCGAGCACTGATAGCAAGGTGTATGAAATGTGATCGATGTCCTCATGGGCGAGACGCTCGTGAACCCACAATCCTTTTTCGGTGTCTCCTTCCTCGTTTGAAGATTGTTCGGAGAAGCCGACTTTCTTTCTCCTCGATAGAGAGGCGTGTCGTATGTACCTCTGGTGTTGACTAAAGCGCCCTTGTGCACCCATGCCCACAGCCCGAAATATTCCAGTTACTCTCCCACAGTAACCCATATCCATTGAAAGTTCCACGGCGTTGGGTCGGCGTAGCCTCGGGGAAAATACGTTGCAGGAACGGGCGGTGCCGGCGTAACGAGGGGAACCGATTCGAGGTCTGACATCAAGGATTGCCACTGGCCTCGTCCTAGTGCGGCTCTTACCCGAAAGGAGCGGATGTAAGGATGGAGGAGGATGCTCAGAATCGTCTCAATTTGGTCGGAGTCTGTGGTCATCCAACGCCAAAGCTTCCTTGATATGCAGACGTCTAGTAAGAGAGTAGCCTCAGTATGCCTCGAGACATCATTGAAGAGGCCATACACGGTCTCACGATAATTTCTATCATGTTTAGATATTCGCTTTTGAATGCGTTGCGGGACTACATTAATATTGAAATTTAGAAAACTCGTAGTAGAAGGGAATTTCGCGCTTTACTTACGGGATTCGATTGCTGGGGTCGGTCCAAGTTCTTCTAGTTTGAGCATGTACTCATCAACAAGATCCGGAGTCAACCGATAGCTTGGCCACCGCATGGTGACATCCAAATGATCCAATTCCAGATCTTCATCACTATCCCATGATTGTTCATGTTCCAATTGATCGTCGTTTTCGAAGGCAGAAATCTCATCAATCCGCGGAGGAGCCGAGTCTGAAAAAGAGTCAGTGTACTCATAAAGATTTTTCGGTCTTGCGAGCGACGAACTGTCGGGTTCTGGAGGTGAAGAACTTTTGGATCCCGCGAGAGATGGATTTTCAGCGTTGTCGTTCGAGTTGAGATTGAAAATTGACTGGCAGACGCTCTGGAACTCGACGCGAGTGATCTCCGGGTCCCTTGGCGAGCATTTACGCCGCTTCTTCTGTTCCTGCTCCAGATGTTTGCACGGAGCTACGAAGTCAGCATCCCGAACCCGAAAATCTGAAAGCCGGGTACCCCAACGCCGGCCCGGACCATTCCGTTTGGGGGGTCGGCCCGTTGCGGAAAGAGAATAGGATGAATAGTAGGGTCGGGATGGACAAACGATAACGGGCCAATCGAGGGGTAACTAGCTGGACGCGCCCGCGTTCCGCGAGTCCTCAGGGCGGTAACGAAGGGTTTCTTCGCTTTTAATAGCGCCCCGCGGGTATTAAAAGCTCGAAATCGGAGCCCTAGGGGGAGTAGGTAGAGATAAAAAGAAAGAAAAGAAAGAAAGACGCGTTGTGTAAGGGGACGCCACAGGCGTGAGAAGCGGGCTAGACGGTTAAGGAGCAATTGCTAGTATTCACAGGTAGGGTCACGGCTAATCCGTGAGGATCTAGGAAGTGGCAATGGGTAGGCATCGGCTCGGTGTTGTGTGACAGGGATCACGAAATAGGCCGCAGCGGTCATATTCTGCATGCTGTCTCGGTGTCTCGCACCTGACAACAACGTTATTATTTAATATAATAGATAGAGAATCTAAAGAGCTCCCACCTTATAGTATTTTTATAATTATAAAAGGGTTAAGATGCTGCAGTGAAAAAGGTAAGTTTCAGTGTATTTTAACGCTCCATTACCACTAAAACGGCGCTCAGACCCTCCGTGGAAAATTCGTTGGATAAGGAGCAGTACGAACGTCCGTGCGCCCCACGATCCACGGTCTGATTTATGAGATAATTTATCAGATAAATATCATCATAGTATGCATGGTAGAGGGGTGACAACCTTGCCACTTCATCAAAACTGACAAGTTCTCTAGTTGTGCCACTAGAGAACATTAGGAATGCCCCGATTACTCCAGAAGCCTGTAAGCAGAGTCCTCTTAGACTTGATTGAACCAACTAAAGCAGAAGATAGCGTAAACTGATAACCCTAGTATACAAGTCACCGTTCCAGCCGTGCTTGGTACAACCCTCCGAAAAAAAACCAAGTATTATTGAAAGTGGTCGAGAGCCCTATTCAGCTGCCGATTATAAAAAAGAGCTCGAGGCTGCGCGCACAAGAACCGCGAAACTCCGCGCCGAGAGCAAGGCCTTAGAGCAACAACAAATGGCAAACGCAACTGCAGCTACAAAACCCTGGAAATCGCAACCTGATATCGGAGCTACTCGACAGCAAATATCGAATTATACGAATCCTAGGCGGGGACTTAAGGTAGCTCGCGCAAACGCAGCGCTCATAGCCGCTCAAAGAGCTGTGTTCAACCAGCAAAGTGCCCGGCGCCCAGTCCCAAGTCGTCCATCTAATGGTCCACTGAAGTATTCCTCTTCTGCGCCCATTTCCACGGACCGAGGGACTCGATTGCAAGGAGAAGCAGATGCGCCGGAGGTCGCTCTTTCAACACTGCTCACTGGTCTCTCAATTCCTAGAATACCCTCGGAACTGAAGCTTGCTAATATCCAACATAAGGCTGCGGTTGCTGGCATGGATTCCCCACAATGTATTGGGCTGCTGCTCGTTTGTCTCGTTGCACTTTGGGTTGTTCACTCTCGCATGGCGTACTTTTTTGCGGCTTTCACTATTTGTGCAGTGAATTATGCTTTCTTGCAATATTCTCGGTTAAAGACCCAGGAAAGGGTTTTGCTCAAGACCCTACCGACCGGTAAAGGCTATGGAGTAGCTTATGCGGAAGCAACTTATTGATGCTTCTCACGCAATATTTCCAGATAAAGAAGTTGACTAATGTCTATCATGATCGCGGAGCCTCTCGGGGATTCATACTATTTATAAACACGCCCGTGACAGTTGCGAAGCATTTAGGATGATTTTCTGGCCGTAGGATTATCGGGTCACACTTCCCTGAAGCTAATCGTAGAAAGATTGAGCGCACCTGCCTTCCGTCTCATCTGTCGGACGTTGGGTTTTCATATTGCAGGCCTCTTTTGCATGATTGGTTCTTAGAAAGGTTGAGCATAACAGTATTGTAAGCCTTTGATTGACACGATTTGATAGGAGTGTGGCCAGGGGAAGGTTGAACCCATCGAATATGTGTGGATAAGTCCCCCAAAACCAGCCGTCCGCACTACCAGCTTGAGCTACAGTCCTTCGTTTGTTCTTCCCTCTTCGATCTGTGCACCACAATTCTCAAACACGTTGGTTGCCTTGAACAGCTATGCTGACGGCGTATATGTGATCCCTGGGGTTTCCTCCGTGGTTGAATTACCCATGCTAACTGTGATCTAGAGCATGCTCTATTACCGGGGCGGCCATCCTTTGACCCTCTGCTACTAATAACATACGCTAATCTCTTCTAAACATTTCCCAGCATACTTGCAATGATCTAAATAGAGAAGATGCGATGACTAACATTAAGATACACACTAGAAGGTTATGCCGAATTTAGCCGCTTGTCCCTTTTTAAGGGGACGACCTCTCTTGACGAACATCTCATCCACAACCAGCGAGTGGCACTTTTTCATCTTCAACCAATTCCAGTCGAAAATTTTACAATCGAGTAAATTTGATAGGATATTCAAGATATCTATATGCTAGTTGTAGATGCCTGACAGTCACGCATCCCCTCAGTAGGAATAGCGTTTTCAACGAGAACCAAAAGCTCTAGACTACATACTCCATATTAATAAGGTAGTTGATAAGGGGGACAGCAAAACAAATCATATTATCTCATCATCAGATATATTTTCCTTGGCTCCTTCTGTTTTTCTATCATCCCCGACATCCAATTCCACTCTGCCACTCTTCGCTTTCCTTGGCATCCTGGCTCCGTTCCTAGGCGGAGGGAGAGATTAAATATCAAGCCGCAAATCATCCTGCGCCTCCCATATTAGGAGAAGCTCTCTAAAGATTTCAGGCTAGAGACATAACTAAGAATCCCGAAAACCCAACACCATGCCGAACTGTAGCGATCCAAGATTTGCTGGACGCAAGTCTCAGGGTTTTCGAACTTGCTTTCTTGTGTATATAAAGGCCAGTCGCGTGCACCTAGGACGCCGCACTTTTTCACTATCTAGCTTTGTAAAAGGCGGATTTCATCCAAAATGAAAGCTATTCCGTATGCAGCCGCCTTTGGCGTGCCGTTCAGCGCAGTGTTAAGCTCTCCTACACCCGGCGGCCAAGGCCATCATCCTCCGCCAAAGCATAATAAAAATCCAGAACGTTCCCATTAGCAGATCCGGTAAGCTTTAAACTTTCATAAACCTATTCCACGGAGTCCGTCTCTAATCCACGGTGGCAGAAATGTCTTCAAGAGTCAATATCAAGTGATGCTCTTAAGAACTCCGAAACTCTTCAAAGCTTTGTATATTGTAACCGACTACGGTACCCTGCCAAACCACCACTGTTTTATCTGCGTATTGCCTACGTATCGCCTACGTATCACTTACGTATCACGCTGTTTTGCTTACGTATTCGTCTCCCCTTTCATTTATTT
>Ga0307507_10001228_pt1 | contig 57151 bp, 13 predicted proteins | sample 7_EM_MG_FD_207223 | JGI IMG/M metagenome (GOLD analysis project Ga0307507, IMG submission 207223) | Populus trichocarpa ectomycorrhiza microbial communities from riparian zone in the Pacific Northwest, United States - 7_EM | ecosystem: Host-associated > Plants > Roots > Unclassified | place... | reverse complement strand
GCTTATTCTCTTCTGTTTTAAAGTGGCATCTTAACTTATATATTATGCGGTTAAAATTGTATCCTTTTCCTACCAAACGATTATAATAGAAGGTACTAGCTCTGCCCTTAAGCATAACGGAATAGGCGTTGTAGTATTTATTAGACTCTATTCCTACCTTCTAGTAATAGTTATAGAAGATGCGTAGTTTCAAATTAAGAATATTATATAATTCCCTACTAAACTTCTTCTCCTAATCCAAATAGAGCTTTGCAAGCTCTATAAGCAATTTTAAACTGCCTCCGATTTAAGATTAAGATAGAGGAAGTAGGAGTTGTATTATAGGCTGCAGTAGGGATATAGGTCTAGTTGGTAGGGTCTAAAGGCTATTAGATCGCAAAGTAGGGGGATCTTATACTTACTAAAGGGCAGTAGTCAAAGTTGCGGGTTAAATTGGTTAATACAGGGGAGTTAAAGACGGAGGTAGAAGCATCTCTAATAGTATATTGCTTGGGTTCCATTGTGAATTGAGCTTCCTTATAGTGTGTAGTTAGTGCTCAATCTCTTATAGAGTCTATTCGTGCTCTTCTTTTGCGTTAATAACTTGCTCCTAAATGTTATCTCCAATAGCACCCCTATCCATAGGTACGAACACTCCATTCTCCCATAGGAAGTTACGGAAGTCCTATACAATATCCTTATTTATAGGAGCCCATATTTCCTTTATCCATCCAATAAAGTCCTCCTTTATACAGTACCATAGCATGGTGTCGTTGTATTCGCTGTCTTTATAGTATGCTATACGGTGTAATAAGAATCCGTTTAAGTCTTATTGATTAACATCTTTAGGATTAATTATGGCGGTTTTCTATATCTTTAGGTTAATATCGTCCTCGTACTTCTTCGGGTAGGTTAACGCCATAATAGCTGTTATTAAAGATTATTTAACGCGTTTTGATAAAAATTAAGGGAAATAAAGGTTGTTTAACATATAGTTAGGTAGTAATCGTGATCCTATAGTCTGCGAAGGTACACCAAAGGTATTAATATCACGGCTAGCTTTCCGTGGGAGCAATCCAATAGATTAAGCAACAATAAGGGGCTATATTATAAATAGACTAAGGTAAGGGCTTGAAGAAAGGGGCGTGGTAGACGACTATATACATGTTCGGTTATCGGGGCAACGTTAGGGCAACGTTAATCCGTAACCGACGACGCCTCAATAGTAGCTATGTAGACGAACCGTCATATTACCCCCCTTTAAGCCAGGAGGATCGCCCTTGATCCTCATAGTCAGGCTCTCCTTGTCCGTCTTGCCCTTCCGTCCTTCTTTACTTTATTGTCTTCCTCTAAGGGCTCTAGATCTACGTCCTTGTGATACGCCTCTAGCCATTGCATTAGCCGTACGGGTGGTCCAGCATTATGGGGTCTCTCGTTATGGAACGCCTTAATTTTATAGGGGGCGCCGATAAAGCCGTCTGCGTTATACCAGGTGTTGTCCGGGTCGTGGCCTACCCAGTTAACCTTATACTGTAGCCTTCCGTGGTAGGTTTTACTAGCAAGGATCTTATTAATTTCGTACTCCAGCTCACTATTAATTAGGATTGGCTCCTCTGGCTCCCTATTCTGGCCCGGTAGGGGGTTATCTGGGTCCTTTCGCAGTTGATTAGCATGGAAGACGTTTAACATCTTTATATTTAGGGGTAGGTTGATAATATATAAGTATCCTTTTATGCCTAGAATCTTATAGGACCCTATAAGCTGTCTATCTAGCTTAGTACTTGGTTGGTTAGTAGCCTAGCCCTTTTTAGTAATATATACTCGATCACCTATTCTGAAGTCTGGTTTATAATGGTGCCTATTAGCTTGCCTTGTCTGCCGCTCTTAGGCCTTAGCCAGATTGTCTCTTACCTATTTAACTACGTCCCAGGTCCTATATGCAAAAACTTAAGCTTCTTGTCGTGTTAGCTTCTTATAAGGCGTTAAGGCTACTTATATACATTTCTCCTAGTTAAAGTGGAGCCTTGGCTTAAATCCTAGCTCTAGCTTATATAGTGCAAAGCCAGTAGACTTATGCAGTAAGATTGCTTATACAAAGTCCATATAGGGGAGGAGCTCTGACCAATTATCCTAATAGTGGTTAATAAAGGGCCTTAAGCGTTAGTTAATATACTGGTTTAGTACTTCCGTATTACTATTAGTTTGCGGGTGACCAGATATAGAGAGCTTTTACTTAACACTAGTTAGTTTACATAGCTCGTCTATAAAGGCTGAGATGAATTGGGGTCCTTAATCTGATATAACTGTCTCTAAAAGGCCGTACACGCGCTAGACGTGTTAGTAGTATAGGTTTGCTGCGTTAGCTGCAGTAGCAGTTTTATAGTAGGGTAGTAAGAAGGCTCTCTTGCCTAGTTAATTAATAACCATAAAGACGTTATTAAAGCCCTTTTTATCTATTAGGAAGGACTTAAAATTAAAAGAGATATGCTGCTAGCAGCGTTTACCAATTGGTAGGGGGTGCAGCAGGCCTAGGGTTTTATTATGGGGTATATAGGTCCTCCTGCAGGTCCTATAGTTTCTTATATAGGTATCGCAGTCTAAGGGTAGCCCTGGCCAATAGTATTGGTCTACTATAAGTTTCCTAGTCTTTGTCTTGCCTAGGTAAGCAGTTACCTGGCGGGAGTATACCTCTATAATAAGGTAGATACGGAGGTAGTTAGTATTAGGGACCATTAGCTTGCTAAAGCGGGTTAGTAGTCCTCTTTAGAGTTTCCAGCCCTTCTGGTCTTGCTTGGCTAGCTAATGTAGCCCTACTAGCGACTTGCTAGTTTGATTGGCCTAGAAAATCTGGTTAACCAGCTTATACAGTTCCCATTTATAATTTGCTGCAGTTGGGGGGTCCTTAGAGGTTAACTCTAGTATAGCAATTATAAGGGCAGGGTTAATTAGGTATATAGTATGTATGGCTATATCCTTCTCTTTCTGCGTCTTTAGGTCCTCTTGCTTTTATAATAGGGTATTAGCCACTATATTTGCCGTGCCTGGCCTATATATAATCTGCATATAGAAATCAGCTAGTAGGTCTACCTAGCGGGCTTGCTATGGACTTAGTAGCCTTTTGGTTGTAAAGTACTTAAGGGCTTAATAATCTGTGATTACCACAAAGGGTGTATATTAGAGGCCGATAAGGTGACCTCGCCATTTCTATAGGCCTCTTATTACCGCTAGCATCTCCTTGTTGTGGATCTCGTACCATATCTCTACAGGGGACATTGTCTTTAAAAAGAAGGCTACTAGCTTCTAGGTCCCATTATCTTGCAGCTAGTTTAGCACCCTAGCTACTACTCCGTCACTTACGTCCGTCTCCATGCGGGTATCTCAGAACGGTGAGTAGTGCTTAATTACGCTGCTAGATAGCATAAGGGCCTTAACTCACTTAAAGGCTTTAAGCTCTTCCTCCCCTAGCGGGTGCCATGCTCCCTTCTTTATAAGCTTACTAAGCGGTCGTGCAACTCGGCCGTAATCCTTTAAGAAGGCCTAGTAGAAGTTATAGAATCCTAGGAAGGATTATACCCCTTTTATAGAGGTAGGGGGTTCCTAATCCTTAATTGTAGATAGCTTGTTGGTGTCTATAGCGACCCTATTAGTACTAATAACGAATCCTAGGAACTTTGTCTTAGTAATATTGAACTCGCTCTTCTTAATATCCGCTTATAAGCCTGCCTTTTAAAGCTTTTATAGGACCTTCTTAATATGGACCTTGTGCTCTAGCGGGTTGTCCAAGTAGATTAGGATGTCGTCTATATAGGCTGTATAGAAATCGTCTAGGTAGTTAAAAAGGACGTTATTAATAAATCTCTGGAAGGATATAGGGCCGTTACACAGTTTAAAGGGTATAATATGGTACTTGTATAATCCGTACCTTGTATAGAAGGTAGTTAACTCCTCTACCTCTTCCTTTAGCTATATACGGTAGAAGGCCTGCCAAATGTCTAGCTTAGTAAAGATCTTAGCTCTTAATAGCCTGGTTAACGTCTCCTTAATTAATAGTAGCGGGTAGCGGTCCTTCTTGGTAATTGTATTAAGCTTTTAAAAGTTAACGTAGAATCGCCACCCCCCTTCTAGCTTCTTAGCAAATAGGACCAGAGCTATAAAGGGTGCATTACTTAGTACAATAAACCCCTTCTATAGGTGCTCCTGTAGGTAGGCCTTAACTAGCTCTAGCTGTTCTAATAATATGTTATACAGCGGGCTAGGGGCTAGTTCTCTACTGCTGCTTTTAAGAACAATATCATGGTCTACCCCCTCGCGATGCGGTAGTAGCATATTGGAGGTAGCTTTTAAGAAACCATTAGCGTACTCTTAATAGGGCTATGGTAGCTTTTTATAGATAAGCTGGTGGAGTTCTTCCTTGTTATCTAGTAGCGCGTTCTGTCCCTTCTTGTCCTCTATTAGTTGGTCTATCTTATAGAGGCTGGTATATCTAATTACTACGTCCTTATGCTTTACTCCTTGTAGGAAGTTCCTTGCCTTAAGTAGCGTAATATCTGCTGCTCTAAACTCCCTAGTAGATAAAGGCCTCCTTACTTTTAGCTTTAATGGTAAAGCTGGCCTAGGGTGGAGCTGGTCTTCTATTTTCCTAATTATATCTTGGGTATTAATCTTCTAAGTATGCCTATAGTTATACGAGGTCCGCTTAGCTTGCTTTAGCTTAGCCTATCCCTCTAGCTTAATTTTAGTAGAGGACTTCTTCTCTTAAAGTTCACTAATCGCGACTGTACGTTTAAGGATGCGTTGGGGGGTAGACTTAGACTCTTAATCTAGTAGTATATCTCTTTAATCTGCGTCTCTCTAGTGATCCTTATTAATTGGCGGGGGTAGGAGCTCCTTTCTTAGTATAATTACGTCCTGCCTACTATAGTAGTTCCTCTTGGTTCGCTATACCAAGGCCTAGCATTTACAATTAATAAGGGCCCTAGTCTTCTTAAACTACCTACAACTAATAAGAAGATTGTGGCGGCCTATATTATAGAATAGGAACCATGTGGGGACTCGTTAGCTATCTATAACTAGGTTAGCCCTAAAGAGCTATCTAATTATATCTGTCTGCTAATTGTTATAGCTAGATACGGCGACTCCTCGTCCCTTAATCCTATAGAACTTTGGTTATAGTTGTTGCTTAATAATCAGCCGTAGCTTATGGTATATAAAGGCTTCTCCGCCCGCGCTAGAGTTAAGTAGGCTTACTATATTAAGAGCTACGCCACCTAGCGCGATCCTGTATAGTATTATAAGGGCTGCGCCTCCTAAGATCTCCTTTAGCTGTATAGGCGCTGTGTTAATTGCTCCGATCTACTCTAGGTAGGAGACTTCTCCTAGAGCTACTTATTTTCTGACTTTGCCGAGTTAGTAACTATCTTGTATTCTTTACTTTGGTTAATTGCTTTAGCTTCTATCTTCTTTGGCGCTGTATAGTTATTAGAGTAGTGCCCTTGCTTGCCATAGTTAAAGTAGGTAACTGGCGCTTTTGCGGCTAGTGCTAGAGTTAGAGGCTGCCGGAAAGAGGGGGAACCTTTGGTCTCTTTAGCGCCCCTAGTGGAAGCTCTCTTACTAGCCTAGGCTGCTCTGCGGTCACTTCATTCCTTGCCTGTCTGCTTTAGACCTTAGGCGTACTGTTAGGCAGTCTTGTAATAGGCCTAGAAGCTATAGTCTTCGTCTACCACCTTGACTTCTATTTGGACGCGTAGGCTGTTATAAAGCTTATTGTGAAGCTCCTCTTTCTACTGATCTTATGGCATCCTTGAGATATTTGCTAGCTATATAAAGTTAGATTAGAAATTGTTGAAGTCTCTTAGGTATGGCATCTTAAGGCTTTTAAGCTCCTGCTAGGCCTTAATATGGCGATCTAGGTCCTTAAAGACGTTCTCTAGGAACTTAAGTACTTCTTTACTGGTAGGGTTGCATTTCGTATCGCGCTCTGCCTCTAGGTAGGGTAAGAGGTGGTTATAAGCTTTGCCTCCTATATGTGTCTTAATATATGCTACTTTTGCATCCTCTTCCTGATCTGGGTTGTCTTAATAGAACTAGTCTGCATTAGATTAAAGCTTGTTTTATACATAGCCGCTTTAGGCGCGATAGGTAGGCTCTTTCCCATCTATTAGCGTAGGTGGGTTTGGAAACTTTGCCGTATGTCCTAAACCCATAACACTGCTTATCTGAGAGAGTAGTGTCCCTTCTTATATCGTCTGTGATGGTATGCTTCCTTGCTCGCTGTCTTCCCAATTTGGGGCTTATATAGTGACCTTACGGCCCATCCTTAATATCTTTTGATTGGCCTTGCGGAGCTCGTCTATCCTGTTGTCTAGGTGCTCCTTAAGCTCCGCTATCTTTGCCTTAGCCTCCTCTTTTCCATCTAGGGCCTTGTGCGCGTGGTTATTTGCGAGACGCTATAGTATAGCGACCTGCTGTTCCAACGCCTTCCTTTGTATTCCCTGGAGCCTCAGCTCCTCTATAAGTTCGGTTGTAGGTATCTCGGCTAGGCTCTGGGTAGTCGCGGCTGTGAACTCCCTCTTGGTCTCTATTTTGAAGTATATAGGGTTCTTGTCATCTTCTGACTGTGTTATAAGGCGGTCCTATTTGCTCTTTATATCGTCTGAAAGCTCTGTCTTGCCATAGTACGGTTGGAGCTCCGGCGGCTTAAGTGACGCGTCTATGGGTTCCTCACGTGCTGCCAGCGTTGGGTCGGTAGCTATCTCTAGCGCGCTAGGCCTTAACGCGCTCCTTTTTGCTATAATGTCTCTTTTGCTTTCTTAGGCAACCCTTGCCACTAAGATTATAATTGGGGTGATCCTTTTAATCTAATTACTGCAGTTTTTTCTTTTAGCTGCTTAATCTGCTGTTGCAATTGCCTGCCTTAAGCAGGGCTTAGTGGGTTGGTTGGTCTGTAGTCGTGGTGGTAGAACTGGCTATGCGTTTGACCGTTGGACCTAGTATTATGTCGCCTCTATAGGCCAATTGGGGTTGACCTTAGTCTAATATCACGGCTAGCTTTCCGTGGGAGCAATCCAATAGATCAAGCAACAATAAGGGGCTATATTATGAATAGACTAAGGTAAGGGCTCGAAGAAAGGGGCGCGGTAGACGACTATGTACATGTTCGGTCGTCGGGGCAACGTTGGGGCAACGTTGATCCGTGACCGACGACGCCTCGATGGTAGCTATGTAGACGAACCGTCACATTAAGATGGTTATTTTGACGCGTTTTAGACGTTAACTTAGGACCCTAGGTTTAGTGACACTTCTGACCTAAAGTACTCGACTAAATCTTCGTAAACGTGGTTATTCTGCGTAATAGACGCAACTTAGTATCTCCTAGTACTTAGTGACACTTCTGTTACTAGTTTTCCGCAAGTCTAAGGTAGCACAGTATCGCCGGGATCTATTCCATATAAGCGTATATGGCACCCCTGCACGAGACTATCTCTTCTATTCGAAAACCTAGCTGCTCTATGGTTAACTATATATTCAACCACTGATTAGTATTGGTCACACAGGGTGACTCACCAATAACGACTACTTAAGTAGGTTACAGTGATGTTGGTTAATAAGCTTGATTGTATTGGAAATAAGGAAGGGCGAGGAGCTTAAGACTCCTTGCTACGCTAGTGCCGCGGCGTTACGTGATGACCGCTTGCCTCATTCCCGATAATAGTTCTTAAGGGGAACCTAGCCTTCGCCTGCTAGGTATAAGAACTAAGTCTAAAACTTAGTAAAGGTTTAATTTGGTTTTATTATTAGGCGGTTATAGTTATAGTAGGCATCCTATACTTTATTTAGATTAACATAAATAGCAGCTAGATACTATATTATCTTATTAACAGATATAAACCAAACAGGTAACTTATCCTTAAACTTAGCCTAGAGGTATTACTACGCATCCCTAATAGTTCAACCAAAGAGGTAGAGTATTTTAGCTTCTTTAAAGGGGAAATAGTTATGGTTAATATAGAGCTTCCCTTATACTTAGATCCTCCAATTCTTAAAAGTAGGGTCTATTCTATTAGATAGCGGTTAGGGGTTAAGGAGCTTAATAAACTTTAATTACTTTATTATTATATCCGTACTCTCTAGTATATTACATTTAGTTAAGTAAATAGGTTAACTAAGGCTTTATAAAGGGGAGGCTGGGCTATTTTATAAGGCAGTAAGGCTTTTTAGGATCTCCTTTAGAGTCTCTTATATACTTTAGGCTTAAAGACAATTAACCTTCTAATTAGCTGCAAGGGTATAAATCTATTTATACATATCTATAATATTGTTATTGTCTTTAATTCCTAATCCTAACTAGATCTTAGGTTCCTTTTAGGTAGAGATAGGTCTTTTAAATAAGCTCGCTTTAGGTACTATTATTAGCTTCCTAAGGTTTATTAAAATTATATAATTTAGTTTTAATTCTAGGGTTTTTTTAGGGGTGTAAGTTAAGTATAGTCTGGCCTATAAAAGTGGGATATTATTAGGGCCTTCCTAGGCATGGTGGTATAAGTTTTTTAGTATTTAAGTATAATGCATTAACGCGTTATTATAGATAGAGGTTTTCTTTTAGGGTAGGATATTATAAAGGCCTTCCTAGGCGATATAGGGAGAGCTTAGTATAATAAGACGGGCTTATATAAATGCTTCTAAACTAAAGCTTATAGATTACTACTATATAAGAATACTAGGCTAAGGAGGAGAAGAAGACTAATAGAGACTAGTAAGATATAAAGGGGTTGTTAAGGCGCTAGTAGTAAGCGAGCTAATAGTAACTTGGCAGAGTATAGCAGAATATGGTAGGTTGCCTAGAAAACGGCAAATTTCCTATAAAACGGCAAATTGCCGCAAATTTCCTAAGAAACGGCAAAGTAGCAGGTGACGCGCTCTAGCATTATTATAAGTATACTACTTTAGAACTCTAAGTATAACTATATAATTAACTTAGAAGAAGGCAAGACGCCACTATAGATATCTATCTATAACCTCTTATAGAAAGAGTTGTAGATCCTATAGAAGTACCTAAAGAGTGCTCTTAAAAGGGGCTAGATTAGGCCTAGCAAGTTACCTACTAGAGTATCTATCCTTTTTATACTAAAAGCAGAAGGTATAATATAGTTATATATTAACTATAGACGCCTAAATAAGATTACAATTAAGAACTGGTACCCCCTACTATTAGTTGGCGAACTATTTAATAGGCTTAGCTATATAAAGATATTTATAAAGCTAGATCTTTATAATGCGTATTATAGGATTTGTATTAAAAAGGGAGATAAATAGAAGACCGTATTTAAGATATACTATAGTTACTTTAAGTACCTAGTAATGCCCTTTAGTCTTACTAACGCCCCTATAACTTTCTAAAGCTATATTTAAAAGGCTCTAAGGACCCTAGTAGATACTATCTATATAGTTTACCTAGATAATATTCTTATTTACTTAAATAATAAGGATAAGTACGTTAAGTATATTAAATAGGTACTATAATAGTTCCACGCTTAGAGCCTATATACTAAATTGTTAAATTTTTTTTATACTAAGAATATTAAGTTTCTAGGCTTATTATTATACCTAATAGTATTATAATAAATCCTACCTATGTAAAAGTTATTAAGAAATAGCCTAAGCCTAAGTCCTATAGGGATATTTAGGTCTTCTTTAGCTTTACTAACTTTTATAGGCGATTTATCTGGAACTACTTAGATACTATATACCCTCTATATATATATCTTACACAGGCATATTACGACCTAATATTAAATAGGGAGAAGAAGAAGCAGAAGTATAAAAAAGGGCCTATTAAATAGTATTAACCTTAGTCCTAGCCTAATAACGCTTAGTAGGCGTTTTATAAGCTATACGCTATATTTATATAAGCTCCTCTACTTCGCTACTTTAACCCTAATCTACCCCTAATAGTAATTACTAACGCTTCTAATTATGCCTATAGCGGTATACTTCTATAGCCTTTTAGGTAGGGAGATTAACTCTACTAGTACCTAATTGCTTACTACAGTTAAAAGCTTACTAGCCTAAAAGTATAGTATAATACTTTAAGACGTAGCGCCACTACCTTAAGTACGCCGCATATATAACATATATACTCTACAATTATAACAATTTTAGGTACTTTATAATTATAAAAAGCCTATCTACTTACTAGGCCTAATATGCTAAAAAACTAGCTAAGTTTAATTTTAAAAATAAATATAGGCTAGGTAAAGTAAATCCCGCTAATATACTATCCTAATACCTAGATTATGCTAAAGGCTTTAAAAATAGTAGCAAGAGGACAGTCCTTAATGCTATACTGCCTATATTATAGCAAAAGTTATAGGTTATAGGCCTTATAGGCGGCCCTAGTACTACTATACTAAACTAGTAAGTAGTATATATATAGTATATAAGCGACCCTTATAAATATAGCGCTGGAAAACTAGGGTATCCTACTATTCTCTCTAAGACCTCCTTAACCGGCCTAATAGTATTTAACCCTAGGGAAGATCCCTTAGCCTAGGCAATAGTCCCCTATAATAACCTAGCGAGTTACCCACGTATTATATATTACTTTACTAATACTAACTTTATGTAGAGTCTTATACTATAGTAAGAGGTAGTAGTTACTGCCTTAGCTAAAATGGCGTTTACAAAATACCCCCCTAAGTTACTAGTTAATTTTATTTATAAAGTATAAGAAAGGGACGCCTTTATACGCTTTATATATAATTAGTTAACCTAAAAATAGATTCCTACTGGTAACAAGGACTATACCCTTAATAATTAAGAACTCCTAAGGCAAAATAATAAGGTCTAGGTACTAAATTATATACTACTATAATAGGAGATCCTTAAGCAGAATTATAATAATCCTATAGGTAGCTATTATGAATTTAGCTATACCTGTAAGGTAATTATATAAAAGTACGCTTAAAACAGTCTTACTAAAGATCTCTGTAAATACCTAGATAACTATAATACCTACTAACGCTATAAATCGCGCTACTATAAACCCTATAGTAAGCTGCAGCCTTTTTAGGTCCCCACCTAAGCCTAATATTATTATTTACTTAACTTTATTATAGATCTCCCTAAGTTTAAAACTCCTAATAGTATAGAGTATAACTCTATTTTTATCCTTATAGACTATTTTATAAAGCTAGTGCGCTACTATCCAGTATATAAGATAATTAATGCTATATAACTCACAAAACTCTTATTTAGAGTCTTTATATAAATAGGGCCCCTAGATAATATTATCTCTAATAGGGGTAGTATATTTATAAATAAGTACTAGAGTACTATATTCTACCTATAGATAAATAGTTAGATAGAACGCCAAAACTAAGAGCTTAAGATATACCTATATATATTTATAAACTATAAATAGTTTAATTGGGCCTCCCTACTTAATAAAGTAGCCTTTACCTATAACTCTAAGGTCTATACTATAATAAAGTATTTCCCTATTAAGCTTACCTATAGCTAGCTGCTAAATATCCTAAATAGTGTCCTAAATAGTGTCTAAGACGCCTAATAAGGTAGGAAGGGGCCTAAGTTAATAAATATTAAACTTATAGAGACGTATTTATAACGCCTGCGCCTTATATATAGGGCAGCAGCGGCGTTAATAATATATGCCTAATAGCTTTAGGTAAAATACTATAATTATTACCATCCGGCTAAGCATTTCGCCGTTAGTAAATAAGTCCTACTCTCTTCTAAGAATATCTATATAAAACGACCCTATAAGAAACTTAATAGCAAGTTTATAGAACTATTTTAGATCCTATAGTATATAGAGTAGTAAGTATATAAGCTAGAGCTTCTACCTACTATAGTATAGCTCCACCTAGTCTTTTATATCTCCTTACTAGAGCCTTATAAGTTACACCCTAGGTTTTAACCCCTAGCAGTAAAAGAGCTTAAGAAAGGTAGCTAAAAAGTAGAAATAATTATCGCCTACTAGGATTATGCTAAATAACCATAGTACCTTATTAAATGGCTAGGTTAGCTAAATAAGTATAATAAATAGAAATACAAGATAGAACTTAAAAATTATTAATAACTGCTAGATAAGTACCGTAAGTGGAATACCCTAGCCTTATAACTAAAGTATAGACAAAAAGCAAGTACTGCTACTAAGATATAACCTATATAAAAGCAAAGTAGAGGACGTCCTAAGGGATTAAAAAATAAGTAACGCTTATAGTAAGAACTGCGGCATATATATAGGGTAAAGCGCAATTTATTAATATTCTATATAAGCTATACTCTAACGCAACCTAGCTATACTAGTGACTTATAGGCGACTTATAGGCGAGGCTACGGCGTATACTAGCAATAAAGCTTAATTTAAAAAGCACCCTTTTTAGACCTAGTCTGTTACTCTATACTAGCTTAGCAGATTATTATATTAAAGAATAGGTCCACTTAACTACGGTTAAAAACTGTCAGTCGTTGTCTATAACTAACTAGTTATGGGTAGTCACATATACTGGTTATGTAAGCTAAGCGAGTATAAAATCCACCAAAATCCACCTGTAGAATAGTATTATTAATTACAACAATCTTATCTATATATCTTAATATACATATTTAATTCCCTTATACCTCCGCTACACCTTGTCAAGTACCAGCCTCAATAGGTTATAAGCCCGGCTACGCCTATAGAGGGTTTTAATATAGCGTTTTCAAATAACGCGTAGAGAGAGCTGTGACGTGTAATTATAGTAGTTGTTAAACGATTAAAGGACGCGCATTGTCCGCGGAATTGATTACTACCTTATTAACCTATTTAACTTGCTAAGTCTAATTAAAAGACAAGAGCTAAGAAGTAGGCAGGAGATAGTAACAGGTTAAGCTTATAACTGGACAATAATTAATATAACGCATATTAGGAGCTTAACTATAACGCGTCTAGTAGTATATACCACCTACTAATAACTTAAGAAGTAGACGATAATTAAAACTAATTAGAATGATCTTAATTATAATACTATAATATAAATATAGCTGTTAGCGACTCAGTCAATCGAGGCACAAGTACAGTAAGAGGGACGCGCAAGCCTGTACAATTGGTAGTCTATAAACAAGGATCCAAAGCTAAAGAAAGAAAAGGGGAAGAACGGAAGCACTGCTTAAAGTTATATACAATTCTCTAGTTACGTAATGGCACTTTGCCATTACGTGACGGCAATTTACAGCAATCTGCGGCAATGTGCTAGCGCCGTAATATTACCCCCCCCCCTTTAAAAAAGCCTGCCCTTAGGCTTTGTATGTCCATATTATGTCTATAGGGTGTTCTTATCTATATGCTTAACAGGTAGCTTATTATCTTCGCTATACTAGCACTCTATCTACTTATCTAGATACTTTAGGGGTCCTGGCTTGTTAGGGTATTGGTTATAAAACTCTTTAAGCTTCTAGGGGCAACCTATAAAGTTCCAGGCGGGGTACTAGGTTAGGTCTGGATTGTAACCTTTCTATTAGATATAGTATTTTAGCGTTCCTCGTACTAGTTTATAGGCTAGTGTTTTATTAACTTCCTATTTGTTATTGCTATTAACTTAAATTAGTAGTAGAGGCTTATTCTTTTATCTAGGTAGTGGGTTATTTATAGCTTTCTATAGCTTATCTGGTAAGAAAATAGGGTGGACTTTAATTAAGTCTGGGAGTTTAACCTTATATAAGTTGCCTTCTTTATTAAAGATCTTATATAGTCTTGCCATCTTATAGTCTAGCTTACAGCTAGGCCGTTCTATCTTTTAGTTCTTTGTTATAACCCAGACCTTATCACCTATGGTAAAGTCAGGCTCGCGCCTATGCTTATTTACCTACTGTTCTATTAATTTCTGGGCCTTCTCTAGGTTCTTATAGGCTACCACCTATGCTTCTTTTAAGCGTCTAGCATACTGCTGTACTTCCTTATAAGATAGTTTTTCGCGTATAGTTTATGGTCCTTCTAGTCTCTCCCAGTTAAAGCTTATATAGGGTAAGTATCCCATTTCTAGCTAAATAGATGCAAACCTCATAGAGTTACAGGGTAGGGTTGCCTAGGCGTAGTCTATTATAGGTAGTAGTTTGCCCTAGTTATCTTAAAAGTAGTTAATAAAGGGCCAGAGTCTTTAGTCTAAGTATTAATTTATAATCTCCGTCTAACTGTCTATCTAGGGGTAGTATGCCATAAAGAGCTTTAGCCTAATACCTAGAATTTAGGTAAACTTATTCTAGAAGGCTAATATAAACTGCGGCCTATAGTTAGATATAATAGTATCTAGTAGTCCATAAATTTGGTAGATATAGTAGATATACAGTTAGGCCGCCTCTTTAGCATTAATATTCTAATAATAGGGGATTAAGAATAGGCACTTACTAAAGTGGTTAACTAGAATTATAACTATATCATATCTGTTGCGGTCTATAGGTAACTTATAGAAGTCTATAGAGATATGCTGCTAGGGGCATTCTGGTATTGGGAGTGGCTTTAATAGCCCTAGGGTCTTGTCTTGTGGAATTATAGACCTATAGCAGTCGTCGCAGTTCTATATATAGTGGTTAATATCTATAATCATTCCGGGCTAGTAGTAGCGGTTGCCAATAATCCTATAGGTTTTATTTTTTCTGGGGTGGGTCGTAGAGACCTAGGCATATGCTTTAGTAATAAGCCAAGTCCATAGGTTCTATTCCTCTACTACTACTAGCCATTCCTAATGCTTAAGTAATCCATTTTAAGGGACTATAGGCTAGTAACGTTCTTTGCCTTTTTACAGTATTCCTGTAGGGAAGAGGCTATATAGTTTGCCTACAGCAATTCGTTAATAAAGTTAAATCCTAAGGGGTTAATAGGATATATCTTAGCACCTAAGGAGTCTGTACTTAGTTCTGCCTATATCTAGGGGTTGAGGTGCTCTAGTTATAGTAGTATTTAGGTCTATAATAAGATCTTTATAGCTACCTAGTTACCTAGGTCCTGTTTACACCTTATAAGAGCATCTGCATGGTTTATAGCGCCTAGTCTATACATAATTAAGAAGTTAAATTAAGATAGGATATCCACCTAGTATGCCTGCTGGGCCGTAAGGGCCTTAGTTGTTATAAAGTATTCTAGGGCCTTATAATCCAAAACTACCTTAATAGGCTTAGGGGTCCCCTCTAGCTATACACGCCAGTGCTAAAAGCTAGAGATAATAGCTAGCATTTCTTTGTTATAGATATGGTAGTTTAGCTTAGCATCTATTATAGTCTTTAAATAGTATGTAATAGGGTGCCATTCTCCGTCTAGTTGCTTCTAGGAGAAAATACTGGCTATTATGCCGTCTAAGGCATTAGTTTCTAGCATTAAGGGCTATTCTAGGTTAAAGTAGGCAAGTAGGGGAGCTAATACTAGCCGTTTTTTAAGCTTATTAAAGGCCTGCATATATATGGCGTTAAAGTAGAATAGCTGGTCTTTTCTGGTAAGGCGGTTAAGAGGCTAGGCGATCTTGCTATAGTTCTTAATAAAGTATTAGTAGAAGTTACAGAAACCTAAAAATAACTGCACCCCCTTTACTATCCGTGGGTGTGTCCACTAGTTAATTATAGCCGTTTTTTCTGGGTCTGCCTTAATTCCGTCTATACTAATAATAAACCCTAGGTACTTAGTGCGCTTAATACTAAATTCTAACTTCCTAATATTAGCCTGGAGACTAGCTTTGCGGAGCTATTATAGGACTTTATAAATATGCTCCTTATATTCCAGTTTATTTTTAGAGTAAATTATAATATTATCTAGGTAGGCTGTGCAGAAGTTATTAAGGTAGTTAAAGAGTATATTATTTATATACTATTGGTATATAGCCAGTCCGTTAGTCAGTCTAAAAGGTAGTACTTTATATTTATATAATCTGTAGCGGGTCCGAAATATAGTAAAATCTTTAGATTTAGGGTCTATCCTAATCCGGTAAAAGGCCTGGCGGATATTAAGCTTTGTAAAGATCTTAGCCTTACTTATATAGGCTAGTATTTCTTTAAGTAAGGGCAGCGGATATTGGTCTTTGTGGGTTATATAATTTAGTTTATAGTAGTTAATACAGAAATAGAGTCTGCTGTTAGGCTTTTTTATAAAGAGAATAAGTGCGGTAAAGGGGACTTAGCTAGGCTTAATAAAGCCCTTATTAAGGTTGTTAATAAAGTACTGCTTAGTAGCCTATAGTTTATTAGTAGATTACTGGCAGAGGGGGCTATAGCTAAGGGTGTTTTCTTTATCTAGCTTAATCTTAATCTTATAGTTGTATGGTTGGTAAGGTAGGAGTATATTGGATACTGCCTTAGAGAATATATCCTTAAATTCCTAGTATTGGCGGAGTAGTTTCTGTTCTACCAGCTCCTTATCTATAAGCTTACTTTCCCTACTAAGCTAGTTATAGGCTAGAGCTTCCTTGTCTTTAATAATCCAATTAATTTTATATAAGCTAGTTGTAAAGGCAACAGTGTTGGGCTGTATTAAGTTCTAGTAGAATCCTATGGCGCTAATATAGCAAATATTAACTGGTGGGAGGCCTATAGGTTTCTTTATAGACGTTCCGCGAACTATATTCTGCGGCTAAGGGTTTACAACCCTCCTTAGCTCCTATTCCATCTTCCGTAAATTATCTTTCCGGTCTATATATTTAGTATAGTGTTTAATATTCCTTACTGTTCTTTATAGCTATATAGGGCCTAAGCCAGCTAGCTTATTACTAACTTCCTAGGTTTCTAGTATTGGTGGCGCGATATTAGTAGTCTAGGGGCGGCGTAGTATGCGGACCCATTGCGGATTAAGCTGTATATCTTTCTTAAAGGCCTAGTCTCTATATATAGCATCGGCCTAGTAAACGGTGTCTACCTATAGCCGCACAAGGTTTTCTATTATAATGCTGATTTCTTTTATAAAGGAAGGGGTTAGGGGTAGGGTTTTAGGCCAGATAAGCCGTCTACTCTATATATTAAGCTATAAGTCTAAATAGGCTAGCCATTTTCTTCCCAAAATTATATTGTGGCTTCCTAGGTCTATAATAAGCAAGGGGATGTTATACTGCCTTTATCCATTAACAAGGAGGTAAATCCGCAAGATTGTTATAATAGGTGGCCCTATCTATCCGTTATACCTACGAATAGGAATTGGTTTAGGCAGTTCTTTAAGGGGTATATTTAGAAAATTAGCTAGCTTTATAGCATACTAGGTATCTATTAAGGTAAAGGTATTTGCTCTAGAGTTAGCTAAAGCAGAGGTTAAAACTTAATATCTATTACGGAATAAAGTATAAGGGATAGTGTAGCTTCTTCTACTAACTAGCCGACCTAGATTAATATATAATATATTAATCCCTTTTAACCCTAGAGAGGAGTCTTCTTCTAGAGTTCCTCTTTTTTTAACTCTGTGCTATCCTCCTAGATTAACAGAACCTTGCCTACTTTTGTATTTATTAGGCAATCCTTTATAATATAGCCCTTCTGGCTATAAGAGAAGTAAGCTCCCTAATTACTAAGGGCCTATATATAGGGGTTGCTATATATAGACTAAGCATTTACTGGACCTATGGTAGGACTAGCTATATAACTAGCTGCTAAATTAGCGGTGGGCTATATGGCTAGTGCTATAGGGGTTGCAGATCTTACTAGGGCGCTGCGGCCCGTTCTAGTAGTACTTGTATTCTAATTAATAGAGCTTTTAGTTTTATACCGCTTAGCATATACCTTAATTTAATAGAGGCCCTAGTTAATAGCTAGGTATTAGTCTATAAGTTTCTTAAGCGTCTATATAGTAGTATAAACTGGCAGTATAGCGCGCTGTAGGTCTAGGGTAAGCTTGTTAAAGAGGTTTGGCATTAGATCTTCCTAGGGGATTTAAGCCTATCTAGCTAAGTGTAGAAAGCGGGTCTAAAAGGCTAAGAAGGTCTCTGTTGTTTTTATATTTAGGCTTTTATAATTAAGCTGGGCATTCTGTACTTTAAAGGGGTCCTTATAAATAGAAGATAGGTGGTTAACCATCTCTTCTTTAGAGAGGAAGGGGTCTGCTAAGTCCTAGGCGTATTGCGGATATAGGTATATCTATATATTACTGCTGGTGCGGCCAAAGATATATGCTATTTTAGCTTAGGTATTAGGAAAGTGGTTTATATTAACTTTAAGCTTATCCTGTAGTTAAAGCTTCCAGTTATTAAATATAGGGTCGGTTCCATCCGTAAGCAATAGGGGGTCTATAACCTTCGCGGATTATAATAATGCTAATGCTATACGTTGGGCTAGGGCCTTAAGGACTATAGCAAGCCTCTAGGTGTCTAATAATTTATTACTAGGCGTAGGGGTGTCTCTAGTTTTAAGCAGCTCTTAGAGCAGTTTAATTTTAGTATTAGCTGCTATAAGCTCTTCCTAGGGGGTTAAGATAGCGACTGTTTTACTATTAGAGGTATTTATAGGTCCTGCAGCGGCTTTACCAGCTACTGTATTTCTTAGCATAGTGGTAGGGGTACTAGGTAATTTCTGGTATTTGTTTATTTTCTAGGGTTTTAGTCCATACATGTCCTATTCTTTAGGTTTCGCATTCTGTTTATATTCTTTTAGTTCTAGTAATATCCTTAAGGTCCTATTCTGTTTCCTTGTTCTATTTATAGTTTTATAGATATATTTAAGTTCCTTCTTAGGAAGAGAGAGTGGTGATAAGCTTTAGATAATGTTAGCGACTTAATTAATTAAGGCATAAGTACGGCAAGAGGGACGCGCAAGCCTGTATAATTAGTAGTCTATAAATAAGGATCTAAAGCTAGAGAAAGGAAAGGGGAAGAACAGAAGCACCACTCAAAATTATATACAATTCTCTGGTCATGTAATAGCACTTTGCCATCACGTAACGGCAATTTGCGGCAATCTGCGGCAATATGCCAGCGCCATAACATAGCGAGTTCCTAATTAACTTAATATCTAATTACTGCACTTAGGATAAGTAAAAGCAGTAGCAGTAAGAACCTACTGCCTAATAGTATAAAGCTAAAGGGAGAGGAGAACTATGTCACATAGAAGGAAGTAATAGAGGATATTGCCGTTGCAAATAGATTAAGACGTTATATTTATAAAAAGGGAAAAGTACTTAAATATATAGATGAATTTAATAAGAAGGCTAATAGGATAAAGCTAGCAGCGTAGCTAATATAGGAAGCTGGAGACTTAAGCATAAAGATTATTATTAAGCTTAATATTAAGAGTACCCCTGTATAGATGCTAGCAGGATATAAGTTAGCGCGCGAGATATAGGTAACTCTATAGACTTAGTATAAGGGAACCAGAGTAGTTCTTAGCTATAACGCTATTAAATTATATATAAAGATTAAGTATGACAACTACCCTAATTTTAAGCACTTTATTATTGCATTTAAAAAGGTTATTTGTTACGGACAGCTTAAGTACAATATTACGACTACTTGGAGAGGAGTCGGCGGAAGCTAGTTGGTTAATACAGGCACGGTCCAAAATAGATCCGGTGGAACCATGTGATAAGGAATAGTAGCCAAGGTCACATAATATGATCTATATAATCTATATAATCTATATAATCTGTAACAGAGCAGACAGAGCACACGTACCTTACAGAGCGAAGGGATTTCTTAGGCGTATAGTTATGTATTTAAAGGACCACAGTCCCTACCTAGATAGTTCTCTCTTTGTAGTAAATCTTAAAATACAATTAGAGTTAATCTGTTAGGCAACCACTCTACCAGTTATTATTACATTGTTAACCTGTTTATATCTACATACCTAGCCTAATAATAGGACCCACCGTAGTTCTTACTATAAGGTTCCGTTACACATTCACTACTAAGGTTATAGTATTAAATAAAGTTAAACAATATGCCACCTAAAGCACCAGTTACAATATTATCAACGGCAGCTACTACCTCAGGCGGAGACACCAGTATGCCAGATACGGATTCTTAGTTAATTACGCGAGGTTAGTTATAGGAAATAGTTAATTACTTATAAGATAATAATAGGATACTTAAAGAACGTATTAATAGAATTAGAGCAGTAAAGGTTAAGTTACCTTTAATTGAACAGTTCTTAGGAGAGAAGTTAAAGCTTAAGGGGTTCCTTACGCAGATACATTTTAAGGTTATATAGGAGGGAGCGAAGTTGGTAATATTATTAGACCAAGTGGCGTATACAGGATTGTTCCTAATAGGATAAGCACTTAAGTGGTTTAAACCTTATCTTACCGAAATATAGGTAAATGGCATAACAACCACTAACTAAGATGTACGGTATATATTTGTTAGTTAGAACAGATTCACAAAATAGTTAATATAGATATTTAGAGACCTAGAGGCAACAACTATAGTAAAACGAAAGCTTTAGAACCTAGCACAACGAACCTTAGTAATAGAGTATACAACACAGTTTTAGACACTAGCTATATAGGGTAAATAGAACGACAAGGCGCTTATAGCACAGTATAAATAGGGACTTAAGGCTAAAGTCTAGGACACAATCATCCTAATAGAAGATATGGAAAGTCTATAAGACTTAATAAATTAGTTAATAAAGATTAATAATAGGATCTATTAAAGGGAACAAGCTAAGAAAGGGCAGGACAGAGTTCTATAGTTATATAAGGCGTAGAGCACGCATTAGTAAACACAGAGCTAAAAACTATAAAATGGCGTAGAGCTAATGGACCTAAGCGGTACCAAAGAATCTAAGAGATAGATAAAGAAACTATAGAAACCCAAAGGTTAAGGATTAAGTGATTATAGGACTAAGGAGTAGAGGCTAAATTAGGGATCTTAGTAGCAGAAGACGTTTAGGCGGACTCTATAATAAGAAAGATAGTTTAAAAATAGAGCTTATATAAATTACGGAAAACAAGGTTATTTTACTAGAGATTATAGAGGTAGTTAGAGTAACCACGTGGTAAAGGGTACTAGGTTATTAGAGTATAATAACGCGGATATAGGGATATTACGCGGGACCAAGGAGTGTTTAATTAAGCACTTCGCGTTTTGTTATAATAACGCATACCAAGTTTATAAAGACGCTAAGTATGGCGCAAGCTATTAGCCGTAAGAGCTAGAGTTAAGAGGGCTTAAAGGAACCAAAGAGTTAAACAAAGAATAAGATTAACTCTATAAGCTAAATTAAAATATTAGAGTAACGTGCGGATAAAGATCAGCAATAATAATAATAGAGTTAGAGTACTTATTAATTAATAGCAATAAGGAAGAAAATAAGGCTAACTAGGAGCACTTATACCTTAGTAATATAATAAAAGTAGAGACTAAAACCACTATAGAACGCGGATTAGTAACGGGTATTATAACACCATTAGATACAGCATCCATCGCTTTATAAGATGGAAGGAGTAATATCTAAAGACAATTAAGTAAGTAGACAACTGCTAGTGCTAGCTTACCACTTATAAAAGGTAAAAGGCCATAGGCCCAAGATTTTTAAGAAGAGATAAGGAAAGCTTTAGACTCGCTAGACGCAACAAGGACAGCTTAAGAGCCCATAATAAACAAAAACCAATAGGAAAGAGTAGTAACTTAGTTTAATAACAAACAAATAAGTATAGGACGCAAGTTTAAGAACTATAAGTTTAGGGAACAAATAAAAACGTTATTAGGAAGCCAAGATTTTAAGAAATAAATAAGAACCATAACAGTTCTAGGTAAATATAGTATTTAGCCTAAAGATTAAAAAGTTAATACTAAGATTAGGAAGTAAGACGACTTTAAGGATCTAGCTGCAAGACGCAGAAAATAGGAAACTATAGATAAGTTTAGATAAAGAATTATTGCATAGCAAGAGCAAAAGATAGACAAAAGGTTAGCTATGCTAGGTTATATAAGGGACAGAGCACCCGTATAAAGAGTTACTAATAGGCCTAGCGCAGGGACGCCTAGAGTAAAATGGTTAGATAAACTAGAATAAGAAGAAGATCTAAACATTCTAGTTAGATTTAAAGAAAGATACACCAAAAAATGTTACAATGCAGCGATAATAAGGTACTTTCTTACAGATAGACCATACACACTAAACCAGTTATACGGAAAGTGGTATAGGCAACAACATAACAATAAATAGGAGGATTTTTATATATAGCTTGTGAAGGCTCAGTTAAAAGAACAGAATCTATTGGTAGCCAGTGAACGAGAATTCCAAGACGAGGACTGGAAGAAGGTCGAGGAAAGGACACGTCTATATACATGGGCCAAGGCTCTAAGCGAGGAGCCCCTGACTAGGGTCTGTATTAGTGCCGTAACATAGCTAAATAAAAAAGTTGTCTAAAACTAACCCATTACGGAAAAACGCATAAGTTATATTATTATTTATTGCTTAACATCCGATTCGGATCCCTATTGGGCCCACGCGGACTACTCCTTATTTACATATAGGGAGAAAACTCTATTTAAGAAAATAAGAAAACCCCGTAATCTATCTCTCTGCCTTTTAGGACTTGTATATAGGGCGCCTACGAGTTACCTATAGTGCTTTACTACCTTACTTTATAACCTCCTTAGGAACTACTGCTGCCGTAATAAGCCTACGGACGCGCTAGTATCGCAAACTTAACTCTACTACTGTAGAGTCATTAAGGGGCGCCTAGTACTCGCCCCTTTACCTTCTATTACTATTTCCTTTGCAACCCGGAACTGGTCTAGTATATTTTAGCTAATAAGCCACTAGGTAACCGCCTTAAGACCTTTTTATATTAAAAGTAGTGTATTATAGTTCTCTGTGCTAGCTACTAAGAGTATTACTTCTTAGTTAGTGCGTAGGGGGCATAACAGTATTACGTATTTTAGTGTCTGTCTTAGCCAGCTATATTTATATCTTAGGCTATCTACTAGGACACCTACCTAGTAGAGCTAATCTTTTAGTCCTATTATTCCTATTCTTAAGAGTATTACTATTATGTTTTCTACCTTTGTTAGGCCTTCTTGGAGCCCTTAGGTGTTTACCCCCTATAGCATTAACTATACTATGGCTTAGGTTCCTCTTGCCTAAGATAGCCTCTATACCTTTAACTCCTATACGCCTCTCCAGTGTTGGTCCAACCAGTGTTATATTACGGTAGATGGTTTTCCAGTACTCTTTTATACTCTACTTTAGCTCCTTTCTCTCTCTTGCTATTATCTTTGCTAATCTCTTATACGTCTCCCTTCCTCCTTTATATGGGCCTGGGCCCTAATACGGCACTATTCTTCTTCTACTTTCTTTACCTATTTCTCTAATATATCTTCCCTACTTTAGGGTTGTTGGTTTGTTCTCCTATAGGGCACCCTAGGGTTACTCTATAGTTTATTTAGGCGTGTCTTAATATACTTTATAACATTAGAGTTGCGCTCCCTTTACACCCTTTGTATTGCAGCGGCTTCAATATATAATTATAGGGGGGGGATATTAGCTTCCTTCTTAAGCAGTGCTGTAGCCGTTTGCTTATACCCGCCTGTTATACTCTAGAGACAAGCTATTTAGACCTTTTAGAGTGGTTTAAGAAGTAATTTAGGGGGGCCTTTTTTAGATTCTCCTATAGCCTAAATACTGGATCTATACGTTATGGTTGGCCAGATAACTGCTATATATAGTAGGCGTGACCTCTAAAAGCATGGACCCTATATAGAATTAACAATCCTGGACATTGCGATATACTGTGCTTAGCCCTTATAGGCCGCTTGTAATGTATATGCGCTCTACTAGAGCTTACTATCTACCCATACTCCTAATACCCTTAGGCCTTAAACTGGTTAACCCCCAAAGCCTTAAATATAAATTATATACTAGAAATCTGCAGATTGGTTGCGTTTTCTTATAAAGTGGATTAGCTGGTATTTCTCTAGTAAGAATTAGACTCTGTGTCGTCTTGCCTATTCTATATAGGTGTTATAGGCTTTTTCTAGTGTTCTGCAATTCTCTGCGGCTATTAGGCCGTATATAATTAGGTTTATGTCGTTAACGAAGCCTATCCCCTGGGTCGCCCCTTCCTTAAAGGAGTTAAGTAGGTTGCTTATAAAGAAAAGGAAGAGTATAGGCAAGAGGGGTAATCCTTATAGTATTCCTATTGCGACTGCAATAGGGGGGCTCTAGTATCCGCTAAAGACTAGTAATATTTCTTTCTAGCCTATAAACCCTTAAATAAATTATATAATCCATTCTAGAAAGCCCTTTGCCCTAAGGGTATATAGGAGGCGCTTATGGGGTATATTATTATAGGCACCACTAATATCTAAGCTAAGCATTAATACTATAAAGTCCCTTCGCATCGCCTATACAGACTTAATGGTGGTAGCGAGTAGCGTAAGTGCTAATAGTGTTAAGCGGTTCTTTCTTGCCCCTATTTAACTTTGTAGTAATAGGGCGTGTTCCTTAGCCGTATCTACTATGCGGTCCGCTATTACCCTTTCTAAGATTTTGCTAAGGGTGTTTTTTAAGGTAATAGGGCGGTAGCTTTCTGGGATTAAGTAATCTACTTTGCCTTCTTTTCGTAGGACAACCGTCGTTATAGATCTTCCAAGTCATGGGTAGTAGCCTATAGCAAAGCATGCTTTGGCTATATCTGCAAGCCAAGGTGCTATAAGTGGTCCACAGGTTTTTAAGGCCTTATTTGGAATTCTATCTAGTCCTAGTGCTGTATTGTTTAAAAGGCGGCTAATGGTTCTGGCTATTTCCTCTGTTGTCATGTCGCTGTCGACCCGCAGGCGAGTCACCGGTGTTTTACCTGTGATGTCACTGAGGTCTGCTAGCAGGTAGTTATATAGTAGAGTTTGATATGCCTACTTATCCAGGCCTCTACCCTAGTTTTTTAGTATTTAGTCCTAGTTACCTAGGCCTAAAGGCCTAGGGGGCTTTCTATAAGTAGTTGGCTGCCACTACTAATTAATGGGGGGTTTTACTATTCTTTTAGATATCTTATAATGGGGTTAACCCAAGTACTAGACCGCCCCCTAGCGGTCTATATAAGAATCTCCTTCTAGAGTTGGTATGCTTTTGTATAGCTTAGGAGCCTTCTATAGCCTCTAGTTTTACGCCTTTCTTTATTGTTTCCGCCGGCATGGGTATAAGCTGCCGCTTTTAGGGGTCGCAACTCCCTTCTTATATGCCTACTGGCGTAATCCTACGAGGGCGTTATAGCTGTATCCTATAATATAGAAGCCTTAGGTACCTTCTACAGTTAAGGCCCGGACTAAAAGCCTCCCCTACCTAAGTAACTCCTGTTTGCTCCTTAAGCATACCTCACTAGCATACCGCCCTAGAGGCGAACGGTTCCGTCTATTAGTATACTAACATGCGCATCCGTTCTCTTAAGCCACGTAGTAGTCTCTTTAGCTAGGACGTGATCCTACCTACCTACTAGGTGCACTAAGGGTTAGGGCCTAGCTAAGGGGTAAGGTCCTTAGAGCCAGCAGTAGCTACTACGCACTACGCCCCACGGGAGGCTAGTAGTAATATAGGGGCGCAACACCCTATACTACTACCAGTTTCCGTTTCGCGTTGCCTATAAGAGTCTCCTTATAACAGGCTGACCGTGTCTTGCAGGAGAGGGGCCGTAGAGATACTAGGTCCTATACTAGACAACCTGCTCTCCCCTCTCCTACTAACCAAGCTTATATCCCCCCCTTTTATAAGCTAGCTTATATCTCTAACTGTTAAGTCCTTGTCCGACTGGCCTATGTTTCCCCTATAGCCTCCCCCATATATATGCATCAGGTTGCGAGCACTACGCCTATTAAGACCCTCCTATAAGTCGCCTTATGCATATGCGCATCAGGTTGCGTATACTATGCCTATTAAGACCCTCCTGTGAGTCGCCTATAAGTTAACTATGGGTTAACTGTGAGTCGACTATAAGTTAAACGCCATGGGGCCGTTAAAGCTGGCCTGTGTTTCCGCTGCCTAGAGCTTTTCCCGTGTTTCCACCTCGTTGAGCTGTCTGGTCGCCGTCGCGTCGCCGTCGCGTCGCTGTCGCTGTACCAGGTCGCGCGCACCACGCCTATTAAGACCCTCTTCTGAGTCACCTGAGTGTACCGGATACTAGATAGGCCCTTATAGAGGGGCCTTAACGAGTAACATAAGTTATATTAAAGGAGCATTAATTATAATATTAAGGAACCTAAAAGAAGGATCTAAAAACTAAAGAAGTAAACAATAAATCTTAATACCCGCAGTAGAGATACCAGTAGTTAGGTTAACTAGGTATAGGTTTAAACTTAAAAATAAAAATAAGCCAAGAGTTAACCCAAGTTACCTAGCATACTATACGTTATTATAAATAGCTTATGTGGATAATATATGCAATATATATAGGGCACCAAAAGACAAAAACTAAAAGTACCTAATAAGGATGTATTGGGCACTAGAAGAAAAGCGGTTCAAAAACGCCAAGTATATACATAGATAGCACCCAGTAAGAGTATAGAGTTAAAGGGACCTAATACTTTAACCTAGAAGATTCCTTATAGAAGAATACCTAGATAGATAATAGTAGTAAGACTACCTAGAGAACACTTATCTATAGCATATAGAGGAAAAGAAACAAACTAAGTATTAGCTAAAAGTAAACTAAGTATAAATAGAATCTAGCAGCTAATAGTTAGGAAAAGGAGAGGCCCACAGGACTAGAGGAAACTAGTAGTAGAGCCTTAGACCCTTAAAGGAGTCTAAGGACAACACCTAAACTTATAAGTTAAGTGGCAAGATTAGCAGTTTAAAGTGTTAATAGATAGTGGAGCAATAAGGAACCACATATTATCAGTAGTAGTAAAAAGGATGGGGTTACTATATAGACAAAAGGAATACCCATATCCACTTATAACAATTTTAGAAGATTAAATAGCCTATAAAGGAGGTATTATTAATCTTAAAACAGGACCTATTTAGTTAACTATTAAAGGGAGACCAGTTAGAATGTCTTTTAATATCTTACTATTAGGGAAAGACAAGGCGATACTAGGAATACCTTAGTTACAAAAATATAATCTAAAAATTAATTAGGTTATAGGTTAGGTTAATATTAGAGATACTTAATAACGCAAGATATAACAGCAAACTAAGTTAGTATAGTACTAAGTTAGAACGACATATAAAGAGACTAAGTAAGGCTTAAGTTATATACCAAAGAAATACCACAAGTATAGTAAAAAGTTAAAAAGTGAAAAGCTATTAAAACATGCAGCATAGGACTATAAGATAGAGTTAAAAGAGGGAACTAGTCTAAAGTTCTTTCCAATCTATAAGCTTACTAAAGTAGAGTTAGTAGCGCTTAAGGAGTTTATCCAGGAGAACTTACAAAAGGGATACATTAAACTATCGCAGTTATTAGTAGGATATCCAGTACTATTCATCCCAAAGAAAAACGGAAAACTTAGGATGTATATAGACTACAGATAGTTAAACAGCATTACCAGAAAGGATAGATATCCTTTACCCTTAATTAGCAAAATCTAAGACAGAATAGGCAACGTAAAGATCTTTACAAAGATAGATCTAAGATGGGCGTACCATCAGATCAGGATTAAGAAAGGCAATAAATAAAAGGCAGCCTTTAGGTCAAAGAAAGAACTATACAAACTATTAGTTATATAGTTTAGGCTTATAAACGCACTAGCGACATTCTAGAAGCAAATTAATAGTGTGTTAAAAGAACACCTTAATAAGTTTATTATAGCATACCTTAACAATATTATCATCTACTTAGAGAGTAAGAAAGAATATAAAAAACACATTAAATAGGTTTTAGAGAGACTACAAGAAGAACAGATGCTAATAGTAATTAAAAAATATAAGTTCTTTATAAGGAAGACTAATTTTATAGGATTTGTTATTAAACTAAAAAGAATTAGCATGGACCCAAAGAAAGTTAAAGCTATAGTAAGTTGGCAAGAACTAGAGAACATTATGTAGTTAAGATTATTTCTAGGGTTTTGCAACTACTATAGGAGGTTTATAGCATAATGGTTAAAAAGTATTAAGCCATTTACAAGGCTAACAAAGAAAGAGGAACTATAGGTATAGGGAAATAAGTAAAAAAAACTATTTAAAAAACTTAAGAAATTGTTTACCTAGGAACCAGTCCTTAAGATCTACCAACTAAAGTTAGAAATAGTTATTAAGACAAATATATTAGACTTCGCACTAGAAGCATATTTACTATAAAAGTATTAGGACATATGGCATCCAGTAGCGTACTATAGTTAAAAGATAACACCACTAGAACTAAACTATAACATCTATAATAAGGAGTTGTTAGGTATAGTTATAGTATTAAAAAAATAGAGAGCATTCTTACAAGGTACAGAGAAACCATTTATAGTTAAAACAGACTATTGTGGAAGGGTACGGTGTCTCTCAGATAGGAAAGTCACGGTACTATCTATCTATCAGTCAGTCAGTCAGTCAGTCTATCTGTCTGTCTCTCTGTCGGTAATAAAGAAAGAAAAGAATGTATTCCGTGAACTGGTAGGGTTGTGATTATATGTAAGAGGGAGGGAAGCCAAAGGCTTTATAAATATAGGAAAATGCTAAGACAGTAGGCGACGTCCAATCTACACCACCATATACCTCCCCCACCAAGAACGTTGTCCCCTAACGTTCTATACCACAGAAGAATAGCCAAATAAAGGTATAGAAAAAGTAGAATAGATAAAGGAAAGCATATCCCTAAAAGAACGTAGATAATCTTATCCTTAGCCCTCCTATAGAACTGTTCTACGGCGTCCTTCCGTCATCTATAGCTAAGATCCGATCTTCCTACTAGTAACCAGAACAGTAAACCAGAAATAATAACGGCAGCAGTAACAGCAGTAACAGCAGTAACAGTAACGGTAGTAGAAACAGTAATAAAAGTAGACATTTAGCGCAGTAAAACAAAGTAGAACGGTCGGCGGTAAAACAGTCGGTAGAAGAACTCGGTAGCAGTTAGTAAGCAGTAGGACATCTAGCAGCAGAACTTTTGGTAGTAGAAATCTCGGTAGCGGTAGATGGTTGATGGCAGTTGGTTGGTAGCAGTCGGTCAAAACAGCAGTGGTAGAACAGTTGGAATGGTGGAACGGAACGGTCGGAGCAGTAGTTAGAATAGAACAGTTAGAACAGCATTAGGCCTAAAATAGGTTAGTTGGAACAGCTATCTAGCAGATCTCGCAGCGGTATAGATCCGGCACAGCAAGATAGAATAGTAGAGACGGAATAGCTAGTCGAGATAGCAGGGACGAAATAGCTGGACGGAATAGTAGCAGTAGCAGCGGTAACGGCAGGGCAGTTAATCAAGATAGCAGAGGCTCTGGCTTAGTTTAATTGTTTAGTTAGTCGTTTAATATTAAAACTCTGCATCTAGCTCTACGTCTGGCTGTGCATCTAGCTGTGCATCAGTAGCTCTGCATTATATACTCTACGTTTATATCTACGTGCGTGCCCATATGCGTATCTACGTGCCTGCCTTAACTGCCTGACGAAGACTGTCTAACTGGTCAGCGACGACGTGCTGCAACTAATCATTCGGTCGTTCGATTAAGGTAGAAAGTTAGCCCAGTTAAAAGCTCTAATTATCCTAACTTAAATGCGAAGACGGCGTTCAACTAATTGAGATTTAATGAGGCCCTGGCTTGACTTAAGGTGTTTTTGGCTGCATGTACAACCAAGGTTCTGTATCCGTAGACAATCAATTAAGACCTCCATATAGGCGTGCGATCGGTCAAGGCTCCGCATCTACCGTTCGATTAAGGCTCCGCATCTACTGTTCAATTAAGGCTTCGCATATATAGGCGTCCAGTTAAGCTGCCGTACTGTTATCCAATCAAGGCTCTACACCTATGTGCTCCGTATCCGTAGACTCTGCGTACGACTCCGTGTAAGACTCCGTGTAGAGATCCGTATCTATGTCTATAGGAAAGACCGTTCTGGTTAACCAGTCCATGGGCGTTAAGACGGGCGGCAATTAATCAATAAAGGAGGATCAAAGGGAGAGGTTCCTGCAGAGGCTGTCTATCTACTATTATAGGACCTTTAACTGCTAATCAAAGATGTCTAACGGTAACGGTAACTGATTTAATTTAACTATAACAACGTATGATCAACTGATGTTTAAATAGGGTATTAGGTCGGCCTAACTAAAAGCTCTAGTTAATCCGACTTAACTATAGAGGCGGTGTCCAACTAATTAAGATTTAACTAAGGCTCTAGCTTAACTTAAGGTATCTTCTATTATACGTACAACCTAGGCTCTGCATCGTCGCATACTCAATTAAAGCTTTTAAATCCGTTGACGTTCTATTAAGGCTCTACATCCGTAGGCTCTGTACCTGCGGACAGTCAATCAAGACTCTGGCTATGCAGCCATTTAGTTAAAGCTCTGCATTTATAGTCAATTAAGGCTCTTAGTGTCCACTAGACGTCTAATCTAGAGACCTGTCCTAAGACTTCCTCCTTTGCGAGTACTAACGGCAGCTTCCTTTAAACCATTACCACAGGCCTAGTGCCCTTATAAGACGTCCTTAATAGCTGCTTTCTTTCCTTTTAGAACCGTCTTTACTCTTGGCTTCTTTGGTGTATCCTTAGGCTTTTACAACTGCTTCTTTACCCTGGCTGTTAGCAGTACGCTTATGTATCCTTAATCTTCTTCTAGCTTAAGAGCCTTTTTAGGATTATCTTCTGCTTTTAGTCTCTTAATTACTGTCCTACTAGCTCTATGTTTTGCCTAAGTCATCCTTAATATTATCTGGTGTCAGCTTCTTAGTTATTATAACTGCCTCTATTGCATATCCCTTGCCCTTGTGTCCACAATATAGTCCTTTATTAAGACGACCTCTTAAGGAAAAGTGCTAGCTCCTATATATCCAAATCCTGTTCTCCTTATAATCCTTAATAAGATCCTTTACTAGTTTATTCTAATACAGCTTAGTCCTGTCTTCAGTTGTATAAGGATAGTTTAGGCTTATTATAGTCAGCTGCGTCCTATATGCGATCTTTTATAGAGTATCTTTGTCACTGCCTCTTTGTATACTGTTTTGCCGTTTCCGCGGTACTTGATTACTGATATTATATTATTGCTTTTATATAGATCCCTTCCTTACCGCAGTGTCCGTTCTTATTATACAGCTAGCGCAGTACTGAACTCGGATGGTAGTAATAGTTATACTGTAATTAGTTGTCGTTTAAATAAGGAATAAGGTTGGCCTAGTTAAAGGCTCTAATTTAACAACATTTAACTAACTTAATTTAGTAATAGTAACGTGCTAATATTAAGGCTCTAGCTTAATTTAACTCTCCAATTAACTATAGCTTCTGTACAGTTATTTAATTAACCAAGGCTTCCGTGTAGTTGTTTAATTAAGGCTCTGTGTCTAGCTCTGTATTATACAATCAGCTCTACATCCGTGCAATTAATTAAGGCTCTTTGTGCCGTTCTTATCGTGTAGCTGGCGCATTTAAATTTTAGGGGCGGTATAGAGTTCTACTAGCTCTATTGCTAAATAGACTAATCAGGATTTTCCGTCCCCGGGATAGAAAATCGCTATTAGTTTGTTAACAGGTGGTGAGCTAAACTAACATCTTTTACAGTAGGTTAACACGTTTGATAACACATCACGGTCAAGAAAGTAAATATAAAAGGAGCTTTAGGAAATACAGTAATTAAGCAGACAGAATAGAAATCTTTTATATAGTTATTACCTGCGTCCCCTCCCCTACCTTAGAACTTAACTGTCCCCTAGTTGAACATCCTACACCTACTACGGAGCTCTTCTTCCTGGCCTTAGCTATCTTATCCGTAGGCCATAACCTAATCTGGATATAATCTCCCAGTTATACATTTCTCCTACGGCAGAGCCTACGGCCTAATGGTTGTCCTAGTTATACAACTGTCTCTAGGGGTCGGGCGAGTATGCGGATGTTGCTAGCTAGGCGTTGCTACTGAGTCCGTAAGTTGTACTTAATAGTAGTCTTCCCAGTTTAGACTTGTCCCGTTACTAATCTTTAGTACTACTCTGTTATGGAAAGTAGTAAAATCCGTTTGTCCTATAGGGGCTTATTTCTATATTTGTCCTTAGCCTTCCCTTTTCTAATTTAGCTGTCCATCTAAGCCTATTTCTTAGTACATATAAAGCCAGTTCTTAATACCTTCTAGCCGTTCTTTATTACCAAGCCACGGAAGCTCAGGTCTAGGTTATTTACGTATTCTAGCTACTAGTCTTCCTTAATTAAACAGATATACAAATCCTTACTAAATAAGATCCTTTAAGCCTTGATATTTATACTAGGTAAAACAGTAATCCCCTCTATATTTAAAACAGGTCCATTGGCCTGATCCTCGCATGCCTCACTAACCCCGTGCGTTTTGTTGCGGCTGTCCAAAGGCAGTAGAATCTTGCGGATATTAGGGATTTTGCGGATATTAAGAACCTTGCGGATACTAAGAATCCTGTGGATATTAAAAGTCTTGCGGAGATTGACAGCCTTGCGGAGATCAACAGCCTTGCGGAATAAAGGGAGCTTAGGTGCTGTTCTGCCAGTCTTTATATCCTAGTGCTAAGCTGTATCCTTGTGCCAGGCTTTAAACTATAGCCTGATTTAATAGCATTACGTACTTCCTTGGGTCTAGAAGTCTTCCTTCCCTTTAGCGGTCAAGCTTATTCCTTTGCTACCGTAGCTCTTGTATAAGCTGGATATTTAGGACATCTTCCTCTAGAAGAATAGCTATTCGCTTAACGTTCTCTGCAGCCACTATTCTTGACTCTACGGCCTCCTTTAGCCTTTTAAATATAAGGGTGCTAGGCTTGTCTGCTATAGCTCCTATCTTTTCTATTGCGTACCTACGGCATTTAATAGGGAGTCCTTGCATAAACCACCACCCCTTCTCTTACTTAGTAAGGTTTCCTACGGCTACTACTTTAGCTAAGATAGTAGTAAAATCCTATATATAGTGACGCAAGTTACCTGGTTGTTCTATAGATATTTAAATAAAAGCTTCTACAAAGTCTCTTGTCTCTATGCGTCGGTAGTAGTCCTTAGTTTAATATTCGGTCCTAAGCTTCCTTATAAGCTCCGTCTAGTTACCAATTATAAACTTAGGCAGGCTTTAGATCTATATCCCTATTTAGTAATTACAGTACTCCAAAAGGCCCTGGTGCTTCTTACTCGTTATATAATATCGGGTGCATAGCCGTTTATACTATTTAATAAACTGCGACACGTTCTGCCTTGCGAAGTAGGGAGTCCTAACAGTTCCTAGGGCTGGCATAAGCTAAACTATAACGCAGATCTTATCTCGAGCCGTTAACTACTGGTTATAAGGTGCATCTAGAGCTTTATCCTTAGAAGCCTATAGGTAATCCTTGCAGTTCTTATTCTTTATCTACTAAGGGTTATCGATCCTAGGTGTTACAGGTAGACGCTACAGCAGGTCTGCTTATATGGCTATAGTCTTGACAGAGGATATCCTAGATAACTGTCCTAGTGGGACCTTAACAGGTGCATGCTTTGGCTGGTCTACTTATACAGTTATATCCCTAGCAAAAGGCACCTGATTCTTGACGCCTGAGGGGGGGTCTTCCTGGGAGAGCACGGAATCTTCCTCTTCTACCACTACCGGGTCTCGATACGTCCATCTATTTTGGCCTACTGTTATTCCGTATGGTAGGTCCTTATAGAGTGCCTCTAGGGCCGCTGCTGATATAATCTAGATAACTCGAAAGAGGACAAAGCTAAGCCAGAATAGGAAGCTTTTAAAGGCAGATCCAATCTCGTGTGCTCGCGGCCTTGCTCAGTATTGTCTCTGTTCTTAAAGGGCAGCGCTGGCTTCCTTTGCTGCTAGATATCTTAGATCTCATTTCCATTTAACTAATTGGCCCTTAGCTTATTATCTCTGTATCTTTAATAACGTTCTAGCCATGCTCGTGCGCGCGCGGGTGGCGAGATTTCGACCGCTGGTAGTTATCTAATTGGCCAACTGGTTCGCTTAACGCTAAATTTCTAAGTATGGGCACCAAACCTAACTCCTAAGACCTTTTAACCTATACCATTTTGCTTCCTATTGCCACTCTTTAGCCTATGCGTTGAGTCTAGCCGTCCTGTCTTTTTCCGTAGTCTTTCTGTTTAGGGTCTACCTAGTCCCCCTTGCTGTCTGATACTGCCTAGTTCTCTGGTTCCTTGGTTCTACTGTCTTATCTATCTAGCTGGCCGTTTTTTTAGCTGGCCGTTCTTCTACAGCTGGCGGTTCTTTGGTAGTTGTAGTATATTCCTACGTATCTCCTGTGTATATAGTTGTGTATAGAATACCAGACTTCTAATCTGAAGAGCTTGCCGTCGTCCCTACATAGAATGCCAAATAATATGTGGAAGGGTACGGTGTCTCTTAGATAGGAAAGTCACGGTACTATCTATCTATTAGTTAGTCAGTTAGTTAGTCTATCTGTCTATCTCTCTATCGGTAATAAAGAAAGAAAAGAATGTATTCCGTAAACTGGTAGGGTCGTGATTATATATAAGAGGGAGGGAAGCCAAAGGCTCTATAAATATAGGAAAATGCCAAGATAGTAGGCGACGTCCAATCTATACTACTATACTATAAGAACCTTACAGGATTCCTAATAACAAAGAAACTCAATTAAAGACAGGTTAAATAGGCGGAAATACTTGCAGAATACTATTTTAAAATTCAGCATACTAAGGGTACAGACAATGCACGAGCAGATACTCTAAGTAGGAAAGCTAAACTATAAAATAACAAAAAGCCGTTAGGGGCTTTATTGCAAAAGGATTAAGACGGACTAATTAGGTATAATTACCCTAAAATAGCAGCAATAAGAAAAAGCCAGATCTACAAATTACTAAAGAGTAATTAGACATAGAAGATCTAAAAAGTATAAGCAGAGGATCTAGACACAGAATAGTATATAAATAGAGAAGCAACCTATATTCCAAGGTCTATTATAATAATAATTCATTGCTTAACGTCCGATTCGGATCCCTATTAGGCCCACGCGGACTACTCCTTGTGTACATGTAGGGAGAAAACTCTATTTGAGAAAACCCCGTAATCCATCTCCCCGCCTTTTAGGACTTGCCTATAGGGCGCCTATAAGGCGCCTACAAGTCACCTGTAGTGCTCCTACTACCTTACTTTTTGACCTTTTTGGGAACTACTGCTGCTGTAACAAGCCTACGGACGCGCTAGTATTGCAAACTTTACTCTACTACTGTAGAGTTATTAGGGGGCGCCCGTTGCTCGCCCCTTTGCCCTTTATTACCATTTCCTTTACAACCTGGAACTGGTTTAGTATATTTTGGCTAATAAGCTACTGGGTAACCGCCTTAAGGCCTTTTTATATCAAGAGCAGTGTATTATAGTTCTCTATGCTAGCTACTAAGAGTATTGCTTTTTAGTTGGTGTGTAAGGGGTATAATAGTATTATATGTTTTAGTGTCTGTCTTGGCCAGCTATATTTGCATTTTAGGCTACCTACTAGGACACCTACCTAGTAGAGCCAGTTTTTTAGTCCTATTATTCCTGTTCTTAAGAGTATTACTATTGTATTTTCTGCCTTTATTAGGCCTTCTTAGAGCCCTAGAGTGTTTACCCCCTATAGTGTTAACTATGCTACGGCCTAGGTTCCTCTTACCTTAGTTAGCCTCTATGCCTTTAACTCCTATATGCCTCTCCAGCGTTGGTCTAGCCAGTATTGTATTGCGGTAGATGGTTTCCTGGCGTTTTTTTATGCTCTACTTTAGCTCCTTTCTCTCTCTTACTATTATCTTTGCTGGCCTCTTATATATCTCCCTTCCTCCTCTATATGGGCCTAGGCCCTAAAGCAGCACTATTCTTCTTCTGCTTTCTTTACCTGTTTCTCTAATATGTCTTCCCTACTTTAGGGTTATTGGTTTATTCTCCTATAGGGCACCTTAGGGTCCCTCTATAGTTTATTTAGGCGTGTCTTAATATACTTTATAACATTAGAGTTATATTCTTTTTACGCCCTTTATATTACAGCGGCTTTAATATATAGTTATAGGGGGGGAATATTTGCTTCCTTCTTAAGCAGTGCTGTGGCCGTTCGCTTATATCCGCCTGTTATACTCCAGAGGCAGGCTGTTTAGACCTTTTAGAGTAGTTTAAGGAGTAATTTAGGGGGGCCTTTTTTAGATTCTCTAATAGCCCAAATACTGGACCTATACGTTATGGTTGGCCAGACAATTGCTATATATAGTAGGTGTGACCTCTAGAAGTATAGACCCTATATAGAATTAACGATCCTGGATAATATAATATACTATGTTTAGCACTTATAGGCTGCTTGCGCCGTATATACGCTCTACTAGAGCTTACTGTCTACCTATACTCTTAATACCCTTAGGCCCTAGACTGGTTAACCCCTAAAGCCTTAGATGCGAATTATATACTAAAGATCTATAGATTAGTTGCGTTTTCTTATAAAGTAGATTAGCTAGTATTTCTCTAGTAAGAATTAGACCTTATATTATCTTACCTATTCTATATAGGTGTTATAAGCTTTCTCTAGTATTCTGCAATTCTCTGCGGCTGTTAGCCCGTATATAATTAGGTTTGTGTTGTTAACAAAGCCTATCCCCTAGGTCGCCCCTTCCTTAAAGGAGTTAAGCAGGTTATTTACAAAGAAAAGGAAGAGTATAGGCAAGAGGGGTAATCCCTATGGTATTTCTATTATAACTATAATAGGGGGGCTCTAGTATCTGCTAAAGACTAGTAATATTTCTTTCTAACCTGTAAACCCTTAAATAAATTATATAATCCATTCTGGGAAGCCTTTTGCCCTAAGGATGTATAGGAGACGCTTATAGGGTACGTTGTTATAGGCGCCACCAATATCTAGGCTAAGTATTAATACTACAAAGTCCCTTTATATCGCCCATGCAGATTTAATGGTGGTAGTAAGTAGCGTAAGTGCTAATAGTGTTAAGCGGTTCTTTCTTGCCCCCATTTAGCTTTATGGTAGTAGGGCGTGTTCCTTAGCCGTGTCTACTATGTGGTCCGCTATTACCTTTTCTAGAATCTTGCTAAGGGTGTTTTCTAAGGTAATAGGGCGGTAGCTTCCTGGGATTAAGTAATCTACTTTACCTTCTTTTTATAGAATAACCATCATTATAGATCTTCCAAGTTGTGGGTAGTAGCCTATAGTAAAGTATGCTCTAGCTATATCTGTAAGCTAGGGTGCTATAAGTGGTCTATAGGTCTTTAAGGCCTTATTTAGAATCCTATCTGGTCCTAGTGCTATATTATTTAAAAGGCGGCTAATAGTTCTGGCTATTTCCTCTATTATTATGTCACTGTCAACCCGTAGGCAAGTCACTGGTATTTTACCTATAATATTACTAAGGTCTGCTAGAGCCGGTTAAGGGAAGAACCTTTTTATAAGGATCTTTACCTTTTTATTGTTGTTATTAGTAGCCTATAATTCCCCTGCTCTTTATAGGGGTGGTAGGTATAGGTCTTTTACTAGGCGCCCTACCTTTTTCTTTACCCATTTTGCTATGGCCTAAAGGCCCTTGTTATGGGGGAGGCTTGGGTTAAAAGTATGCTTATTTATAAACCATCCCCAGTTATTTCTTACCTCTTTTTTTAGGGTGTTCTTTAACTGGTTTCTTATGTCTTTATATTATCTCTCGTCTTTAGGGTTATGGCTGCTTATATATTTTCTTCTTGCTCGTCGTTAGCTGGCAATAAAAACTACGCACTATGCGGACCATACATGTCGCGTATAGGGGCCTGGTTTTAAGACCGGGCAGTACTCTTTTAGCCTATTTTTAATTGCTGCCTAAATCCTTTCTAGTCTTCAGTTAATTTCCTTAAGGGTAGCTAATAAGCCTCGCTTATTTGGTATTAGGTGGATTTCTTTTAGGTCTTAAAGTTGTTATTTAACTATATTAAGGAAGCTGTCTATCTTAAGCTTTCTTATTATATATCTTTTACTATTTAGTTGCGCCTTAATATCCAGATCTAGCTATATTTAAATAAGGATATAGTTTAAAGCGAGTACCTATTCTTCTTTAGGGTTGCACCTTTTAAGTCTCTAGTATAGGCCTTTGTCTATAAATATAAGGTCAATTATACTTCTGGCAGTGCCTTATTGCCATATAATTGCTCCTGGGGGGGTGGCCAGCTTAAGGCCCCAGATATCTATAGCTCTTAGTAGGCACTCTACCTGTCATTTAGCAGCAACATAAATACCCCCCCACTATAAGTAGTGGAGGTTTATATCTCCTAATAGAATAGACTCTGTGCCTTTGGTTTCTAGTAAGCTTATTACTAATATAATATTCTCTATTTATGAGACCCCTTTAACCCTAGGGTTATACACATTAATAATTTATACCGGTCCCCTATATATCTGGATTATTATAACTATAATATCTGGGTTAACTGCCTGCTATAACTATAAGGATAGGCTGATAGCCTTACTAATCATAAAGCACACGCGTATAGCTGCTTTTAGTTTATATAGGAGCTGGAATCCTTAGGGGCAGTATATTAACTATGTATAGGCATTATAGTACGGCTCTTATATAGCAAGGATATAGTGTTTCTCTAGGTCTAGACTGTCTAATAAGGGCCTTGTTAGACGGTGGTTTGTATTGCCGTAGTTGTACTATATAATGGATAGGTGGCGGACCCCTAGCAAGGGTCCTTCGCCTCTCCTTTATTCTTTACTTCTTCTATTTTCACTTTCTTTAGGATATTCCAAACTTCTGTCTCTTATGTCTGCACCCTAGTTACTACTTATTTTATGTAGAGCTTTCCATTCCCGTGTCTTGTGTTCCTACTAGCGCTTCTATATCTAAATCTGTTATTATCTCCGGTTCTTCCCCTATTCTTACTAGTTAGCTATATACCCTTTAAGAGTTGGCTGCAAATGTTATATTTACCGCGTTAAGTCTAATTCTTAATTATCCTAGTCTTAAGCTTGCTATAGCTGTCTATAAGGGTCTTCCTATAGGGCGTCCTCTCCCTTGTGTCCCCTGTAACCCTTATAACCCTATATAGTCTAGTAATATCGCGCGGCGTCGCTTCTAGCCCGTAGAGGCTTGGGATAGCTGGCCTAGCCCCCCAGTATTAAAGGTAGGAAACGCTGGAAAGGCACCTACGCCCCCCTAGCTTATTACCTGTTGTTTCCATTTGTATAACCTAGCGTACAGTTGTTCCTATAGCTGTTAAGCCCTTACCTTCCGTCTCCTATATTTAATGCAATCTTCTCTCTCCTACGCCTTATATGTGCTTCGGTGGCAGTTTACGCATTTTATTTGGTCTTGATTTGGGCAGTGTCTTGTATTATAGGGGCCTACACAGTGGCCGTAGCACACCTGTGCTGCGCATGTGGATTGGGTGTGACCCCATTATGCGCAGCGATAGCATCGTTCTAGGCATAGTCTGTGGTTATAGAGCCTTGTATTGTATATAAGGCCATTTATAATTATTCCTTTTTAGATAAGGAGTTTTTGCATTCCTGGTGTATATATACTGACAATAAGGAAGCTATACGTTTGTCTGGCGTCTCCCTAGTAAGTCTCTGGCGACCCTTATATCCTCTTATTGTTCTTATTGTTTGCTTAGTTTGCATTTTCCTGTTAAAGCTATTGGATTTGGATGATCTTGAGTCCTGGTATAAGGCGTTCCGTTCGTCTTACTATCTCTTATATAATTGCCGTATTGTCCGCCTGGCGTCCCTTTTCTACCCTAAGGCTTATAGGAACCGCTAGGACTTCAACTGGGTAATCCTTGTAGAGTACTTTTATGCCAATACGTTCTTCTAGCCTATCCCCTGCCCTTACAGCTCGTTCCTTTGCCTGTTGGTCCTTTAGGGTGACTCTAATGTCTCCGCTCCTAAGGTGTTGGACTGCAACAGCGTTGTAGACCTCTTTGCGGATCTTTGTAAGGACTTCTGTTTCTAATTGTCCCCTAAACCCCTCTGCTTTTTCCGTGTTTGGTCGTATTGTAATTATATGCCCGGTTATTGTCTTAAGGGGGGTAAGTTCCCTATGCTGTGGAAGCGCGGCTACGGCGGCCCAGGTGCGGTTCGCCGGTAAGGGGGGGTTTTGTTTGTTTTCAATTTTGCTTAGCCGTTGGAGGATTTGATTAAGGGTTTGCTGGAGGGGCGCCTAAGGTTCGCTGGACCAAGGTCTATTATAAAAGAGTTTGTTAAGTTATTCCACAAGGGACTAACTTAAGGACACAGCAGAGCTATAGGCTTAGTATTAAAACTTTAAGAAGAGTATATTGTTTAAGAAATCTGGGGACTAGCAAGACAAGTTATAAGAGAATATCTAAATTGCCAAAGAAACAAACCAATAAGGCATAAGCTATACAGAGGGCTACAACCTATTAAAACACCAGAAAGACCATAGGAAGTTATATTATAGGACTTTATTATTAAGTTACTAAAGTTAAAAGATCCTATTATAGGACAAAATTACAATGCAATCTTAGTAATAGTAGACAAGCTTACAAAGTGGGCATACTTTATAGCATGCACAGAGGAAATAACAGCAGAAGATATTACTAGAATCTATATTAAAGAAGTGTTCGCAAGACACGGAGCACTAAGTAAGATTATATTAGATAGAGATCTAAGATTTATAGCAATATTTTAGAAGGTATTCTTGGCGGAATAAGGAGTTCGCGCAGTAACCTTAACAGCATATTATCTGCAGATAGATAGACAAATAGAAAGATTAAATTAGACACTAGAACAGTATTTAAGGCACTATATTAATTATACACAAAATAATTAGGTATCGTTATTACTAGTTATATAGTTTACGTACAATACAACACTATAAGAAGGAATGGGAACGTTACTATTTAAGGTAAATTACGGGTACAAGCCAAGGTCATCGTTATCACCATATTAAGTAAAAAAGATAAGTAGCACAGCTCCAAAAAAAATAGAGACTTTAATAAATTTTTATACAGACCTTAAAGAAACAGCTAAACTAGTATAAGAGCGAATAAAAAGGTACTATAATACTAAGAGATCTAAGGGACTAGATCTTAAGGAGGGAGATAAAGTATAGCTACTATACAAAAATTTTAAGAGTTAACAACTAAGCAAAAAATTGGACTATATCAGACTAGGACCTTTTAAAATTATATAAAAGATTTTATTAGTTACGTTTAAGTTAAACCTACTAGCCAAAATAAAAATTTACCCTGTACAACATATTGCAATACTAGAGCCAGTATACGGGAATATTAAACCACTAGTCTATAAGGCAGATATATATAGAGGGCAAAAAGAAGACAAATAGCAAGTTTTAAAAATTATTAGTTATAAGGACATAAATAACAAAATATAGTATAAAGTAAAGTAGATAGGCTATAGTAAGACTACCTAGAAACCACTAAGCAACCTAAAAAACGCTATAGGAAAGGTACAGGAGTATTAAAAGAAAGTAGGTTAGGCAGCATTAGTAAAGAAAAATTACCAAAAAATAAGTCACCTAAGGGGGACCCAAGAGGAGCAATTGCCGAGCTACTTAGAGTTGTTCCCCTTATAGGAGGAAAGTCCGTTTTTTTATTACCTAGCTTAAACAGACCCTATTAAATAAGTTTTTACTCCTTAAAACAAACCTTCTTGTGAATATATTTAAGGTATTAAAGATAAGCGTAAGCTAAACGCTAAGCTTTAAGGATATGTGCGAACTCTTCTAAGACACATTAAACCTCAAATAGCGTAGAGGCTAGCTTACCATTAAGCTTCTTAGCGGCAGATTAAACACAAGACTCTATAATAAGTTACTTAGGGAACTTAAAGACTATTAAGAGTTATAGGACGCGCACACTTAGCATTAGAGATAAAGCAAATATTATAAGACAATTAAACGTTTGCTTTAGTACACTCTAAGCAAGAGAAAAGTTATTAAGATAAAGAACTTACTAGCGCAATACAGACTAATCCCTCTTTCGCATAATAAGAATATAGAGATAGCATTATCTCACCCAGAGATAGTATTACAGCAACAGTGCAAGACCAACGAGCTATAGATAAAGAAGAAGATGCTTTAGGTATAATAAGTAAGGATATTAACTAGATTAATTAAACAGACATTATACCTCTAGTGTATAACTTAAAGATGTTAGGAATCTTCAAGGACAAAGATAAAAAGGAGGGAGATAGTATTACGGACAGCTTAAGTATAATATTACAACTATTTAGAGAGGAGTCGGCGGAAGCTAGTTAGTTAATACAGGCACGGTCTAGAATAGATCTGATAGAACTATATAACAAGGAATAGTAGCTAAGGTTATATAATGTAATCTATATAATCTATATAATCTATATAATCTATAATAGAGCAGATAAAGCACACGTACCTTACAGAGCAAAGGGATTTCTTAGGCGTATGGTTATATATTTAAAGGACCACAGTCCCTACCTAGATAGTTCTCTCTTCGTAGTAAATCTTAGAATACAATTAGAGTTAATCTATTAGGCAACCACTCTACCAGTTATTATTACATTGTTAACCTGTTTATATCTATATACCCAGCCCAATAATAGGACCCACCGTAGTTCTTGCTACAAGGTTCCGTTACACTATTAAAAAGCTAGCGAACCTTAATATTTCCCTACCTAAATTATAGCATCCAATTCTCTTTATTATAGCCCTATCTAATATATGGCCCATCTAGGCAGAATAACAGTAATTAAATTTTTAAAAAGAATTAACCTAACTGTCACTCTCCGCGCTAATTAAAGATATTATAGATAAGGCACAAAACAAGGATAAGAAGGCTAAGGGAAGTATACTGTATAGGGGGAAGCCTAATAAGAAGGGTAAATAAAAGGTAAAGGAGGATAAGGAGAAGAGTAAGGGAAAGTACTATAAGAACTGCAAGAAGTTAAACGCCCATTATAAACCTAAAAACTGCTTTGTTATAAATAAAAAGCTATATTATAAATGGGAAGAAAAGACAGGCAAGAAGTTCGTTCTATATTAGGAACCTAGTAAGAAAAAGTTAGGTAGTAAAAGTAGGAAAAAAGAACCTAGCAGTAACTCCTTAGACAATGACAATGCTCGCAGTAACTTAGATAATGGCAATGCTTGCACGTTTATAAAGAAAGAGTTAGGGTACCTCTGCGCACACCTAAATAGGAAGAATTAATTACTAATTAAGCAGGAAGGAACACTGTTTAATACTAAAGCCAAAACCTATATCGTCAAATCAATTGACGACTTTAATACTTGTATATATATACCAGCATCTCTGCTATTAATTAACATAGTAAGTAAAGAAGCTACGCCGCTTAGCTTTAGCAAGAGAATAATTATCTATGCTATAGATAAAGGAGAGACGCATACGCTAAATCTTAGTAAGGTGCAGTATCTACTAAACTGCGGCATTAATATCTTTGGGGCTAGAAAGCTCCTAAGCAGGGGTAATATTTAAATTAAAGATAGAAACCTTATGGTTAATAAAGAAGGCCTTAGTATATTCTAATTTAATAAAGATATAATAATTATTAAAGCACCCCGTATATACGCATTCCCTATAGTTACACAAAAAAAGCCATTAGAGATATTGATTTAACTTTAGTATTATTACTTTGGCCATCTCGGCCTTAAGAATATACAGAAGACCTCTAGATTAGTTAAAGGTATAACTCTTAAGAAGGAAGAGCTAAGCGCTATATAATAGGAGGACGAAGACTTAAGGCTCTATAACCTATACAAGAAGGGAAAGGCTATAAGGTATATATAAAGACACGCTAAAATATAAAATCTGTGGGTGTTTAACGAAGTATATATTAATATAGTAATAATTACCCCTTAAGGCATTAGAAAGAAAAAGTATGCTATAATATTTACTAAGAAGGCAGCTTTAGTTTAGTAGGCTTACTTCTATAAGTTAAAGAATGGCGTATATAACGCTCTAGTTAAATACTAAAAGATAGTAAAGACTTAATTTAAAAGAGTTATTAAAAAGTAGTATATGGACGGGGGTAAAGAATATAGCCTAAAGAAGCTAGCTAAGCCTATAGATAATCTAGGGCAGGTAGTAGAGCTTACTATACTATATAACCTAGAGCAAGACAGTACTTCTAAATAAATAATTAGTATTCTCTACAAGCGTATACAAACTGCGATGATTAATATGGACATTCCACAGTTCCTATCGGTATACTCACTTTATCAACGTGCACGAATATCACTTATAGTGGTACGTATGCGGTGTTAAAGTTAGTAGTTAATTGTTGTCTTAAAGTAAGGGGTTGCTCCAAGGTTAGATTAGCTAGTCTCGCTTCATGGCCTTATAACCACGTCACATAACTAACATTCCGACACTAGAGCAACTCTAAAAAGAAGGCTAATCTACACTCTAAAGCCAAGCCTACTTCTAGACTATTTATAGCATATACGCAATAACTAGAGATCCAATTAATACGTAATAGCTTCCACGCTCCTTTTATAGGTCCGTAATTATATAACCTATATTACGGCTTATACAAATGCCTCTAAACCAAAGCTTATAGAATGCTATATTACGAAAACGCTAAGCTAAAGAGAAGAAGAAGAATTATTAGGGGTAGTAGGTTAATATATCGCGAGGGCCACCAAGGCGCTAGTAATAAGCGAGCCAATAGCAATTTTCTATACCGGGTATAGAAAATCTTAATTAGCTGGTTAAATTTAGGGTCCGCTCCGTTATAATTAGTTATATAACGCTAAGCTAAATCTAAGTTTATTTGTTTAACCCATCCTATAACTTATAGGTTGATTCGGTTTGTATTAATAAGCCATTAAAAAGCTGTGCAGGGCTTTCCCTTCATTATAGCATTAGTAGGGTTGGCCTCTCTATTAATCTATTTTACCTCCGTAATCTGTCTCCGTTTATAGGCTTACTAGAGGCACATTACGTTAATTATTAGGCGTTTTTCTTAGGTAGTTCCGAGTCGTACTAGATAGTTATATAAGGACTTAGAGTTAGTGTAAAGTACAAGTAAAAGGTTAATTTATAGGATCTTATCTACTATAAACTTAATCGCAATACTAATATCAAAGCTATGGGTCGTACTATAGAGTTCAGAAGCTAGTATACTCTAAGTAACTCTTTTACACTTAACTAAGCTCTAATAGACGATATTGGCCTTCTTTATAGCATTAGTTAGTATAATAATATAGCCAATCTGCGAAAAGAGGTCCTTATTATTGGTAAATAACGCACCCATAAATACTAGTAGCTATAGGGTTTTAATATTTAACTTAACAAACTTAAGGCCTCTATTAGTATTCTCAATTTGCCAGTTTAGACACTTATTTAACTGTTTTACATCTTCCTCGTTAGGGTTAATTACTTAGGCAGCAAAGAATAAATCAAATAAGGCTTCTAGTTAGCAAACTAAAGCGATATATACACCTCTAGTATATTAGGCGATATACTAGTCCTTTAGGGTTAGGGTTCTTATAGCTCCTCTTAATCCTATACTTATAGCAAGTTTAGTGCTAATTATACTAAGGTTTATACATTATTGTTTCTAAGTAAGCGTAATACTCCTATTAGTTAGTAGCTGAATAACTCCACCGTTAAACTTAATAGGTATATTAACGGTAAGCTATTCCCATTCCTTAGCTATAAACTTAGCCTTATACAGCTCGTTTTACTCTATATTTATAAAGGTCTCATCTACTAGGAATAGAGTATTATTGGTTTATAGGCCTATAATACTAAAGGGCTCGTTGCTCTATAGGAGACAGGGGTTATATATAGACTGGTCTATATATAACTATTAGATATAATATAAGTAATATATCTTAAACTAGTGGTTACCGGCTTCTAGTACTCTGTAGAGTGGTTTTATAACCTTTAAAACTAAGGCCTTATTAATCCCAAATTGCTTAATCGGCTCATACAGAGGTTGTACATAGAACTCTCAATTCAGTATAGTGGTTAATTATACGTAGGCCTGTAAAATGTCTCAAAGGTAAAGTTATGCCTATAAAAGCTTTATGGCGGTAATATAGAGAATTAGTCGTTAGCTAACTTATTAAATAGTTAGTAATTAAGTAAGAACCAGTTCCTTTTTTAAGTTATTATAAGCTTACACAACTAGTTAGGATTTCTTAAAGGCTTTATTAATTCCCTTATTCTTAATCTCGTCAACAAATCGCAAATTAAAGAGTTATACGCCTTATAGTATATCCGTAAGTCTTATAATCTCAAAAACTCCCTTTTTAAGTAGACCAGTAAGCTCCTTCTATTAAAAGGCGCTAAATTAAGTACTAAATTAACTGTTATCCTGTAGGTAGATGGTGGTGTTAGTTATAGCTATAAGTAGAGGGTATTTGCGAGGGCGTCCTCTGCCTCGTTTTAGGGGTTGTTGCTAAGCTTTAGTAGGTCTCTCTAAAACAGTCTTAAGAAGGACTAACCCAGATAAAGGTTTAAGTGGTAATTTTAGTCCAACAATTTGCTTCTACAATTTAGTTGCTTAAAGGTAGGGTTTTACAACCATAGATTAAAAGGCTGTAGGTCCACTAGACAGCTTAACAGTATATATTTTACCCTTAATAGTAAGTAAGGTAAATGGCCTGTTCTAATAGCCACTTTGGCTAGTGTTTCCTTCTCTTCAGACCAAAATGGGTAAATTTAGTAGGAGATTATAAATCGCATCAGCATTAGGTCCGTTTCGCATATTTAGCATATTAGCAATCTATTGTTTAGCTTATAGCTTCTATATCTCTACCATAGCCTTTTTAATTGCGGCAGCGCGTTATATAACCATAGGGGATAGTATATCGGATTTAACCATTTGGGGGTAGGCTCTAAAGACTAGAAGTATAGGAACTAGTCCTTTAGGGCTAGCTAAATCGTTAATTGCTTTAAACGCTATTTAGAGTCCCATCTCCTTATTAATCTTAGGGATTTTAGTTATAATGATCTAATAGGCTCGCTATAATAAACTATAGTAGCACTCTACTATTCTAATAGAGTTATGTGCTTTAACCGGTACTCCCTTTATACTAATTCCTATAATAGTAGCGTATTGCTTAAATTCTTTACTAACAAAGTTCTTTCTGGCGTTGTGGGTAATTAGGTCTAGTAGCCCTAGGTAAGTATTAATCTAGCACATCTATAGAACGTCCTATATATATTTAGCGCTGATATCTTATAGCTATCTACTGGCTTGGAATTGCGTTTCTTCATTAACAATATATAGGAGGGGTGATCCGCTAATATACATAATGTTAACGATGATATTATAGTTAAAATTAACGTTATTTTATAGGGTAAAGTGGAATCTGCCTAGTAATTTACTAAACTTCTAACAGTAGTAGCAGAACTTGGTTAGTTGCTTAATAGCCATTTTGTCAGTTTTATAGCTAGTATAATAGAGTAGCTTTTACAATTTCTTAACTAAGGGGTGTCTAAATTAACAATATAGGCGCCGTAGCTCTATATCTATTAAGTAGCAGGGGTTCGCGTTAAAGGATTTAGATAAATATAACTATAGTAATAAGCTCTATAAGAGAAATAGGTAGCCAAACCGTCACACTACTGGCACTCTTTTAGTGTAAGTAATAACAACGTTTCTAAGGTTGTTATAGTAGATTTAGAGTCTGTCTATATCCGCTAAATAGAGCAAGAAGGGGGTATCTATATAAACAATATAAAACTATATCTTGCCTATAGGGGTGACAACATCCGTAGTTCTAATAGAGGTAGCAATTTTAATGCCAAACTGCACGTTAACTTGTCCTTTAGTTAAGGTATTAAGTCTTACAGATTGGTCCGCGTTCTATAGTACCTAGAATTATCCATAACTGGCCATAAACTTCTTTAACGCACTAATATCAATCATAATTCCCATAAATACTGTGGAAGTATAGCGTAAAGCGGCGGTTGTTGTATTATAGTTAAACGGGTCAGTTTCCGTAGTAGGTTCTATAGAGGTTATAGTAAGTAAGTAAGCGTAAGCCTTATTAGCTAGTTCTACACTTATAGAGGTTGCTTTATCTATAGTAAAAGTCCCAAATAATATAAAGTAGCAGCCGTTAGGGTCTTCTAATTCTTCCTCGCTGTTGTTATTATTAGTATTTTTATCAGCGTCTATGTCTAGCATAAGAGCTTTAAAGGTCTTATTACACTCATTGTTGTTGTCTCCTTTATAGTAGATAGTGTATTATCTAAAGCGTTCTTTAAAGTTACTATTACGGCCCTTATTATTATTAAAATATCTTTTATACTTATTTCTAGAACGGTTCCACTCCTCCTCTATATATTTCTATAAGCGGCAGCTCTCCTTTTAGCAAATATAGTATTTAGCCTTTAGGGATCTGATGGTGTTTTATCTATAGGAGCGGGTTCGGTTATAGTTGTTACGGATATTACGGCAGTATATACAATCCGTAAAGTAGGCTCCTTAAGACGGTCTTATTAAGGCCTAGGAAGGGTATTCCTTCTCCTATATAACTATAGAAGATTACAACTTGCTAATTAACTAGGAGAGGTCTTTAGAAGGGTTAGAAATGGCGATATAGTATACTAGTATTCCTTAGCAAGCGGTAACTAGTTTATTCGTAAGGAAGAGGTCTATATAAAACTCTAGGTGTAATCTATAGCAATATTTTAAAAGCTTATTAAGGAGTAGTTGGAAACTCTAATAGATTTGCTTATTAGGGTTTTTGTTAATAATTCCTTAGAAGTTGGTAGCGTTTTATTTAGTAAGGTTTCTCTAATAGTACTCTAGTCCTTTAAAAAAGTAACGCATGTGGTTATATACCTTAGTAAATAATCTGGTTAAAAGGCTGCTATTATAGTAGTGATCCTAAGCAAGTCCCTTTAGCATGGTTAGGAATACAGTTATATAGCCTTTAGGAGGTAGACCAGCTCTCTTATAGATATTATAGAAGATAGTTAATTTAAAGTTAAAGCTATTACTCACTCTATTATACTTCTGGTTGTCTATATAGATCTTAGCGATAGTGGCTACCTCCTTGCTGTATATAGGCAGGTGCATAGCAGGGTCGGTATTAGTAGTGCTAGGGTGAAGATACTAGGCAGGAGGAGGACCAGGTAAAATAGGGGCAGTTACTAAAGGGAGGGTAGAGGCAGTTACCGCAGGTAATAATTGCTAATTCTGCGTCTATAGGAGTTAAGTAAGGAGAGTAAGTAGTTAATCTTAGGTAGAGGGAGGTGCGGCTTGCTATTAGGTAGCGGTTGGTGCAGTTTACTAGGGTGTAGATATAACAGCTAGTTAGGGTGTTATAGGGGTAGGTATTTGCGTTTTAGGTGTTATAGCTATAGCTATAGGCTAGATTACAGGCGTTAGAGGTAGTAGAGGTAGTTAATAGTTTACAGGCATTAGCACCGTATAGGTAGGTAGTAGGCTACTAGGGGGGGTTATAGGAACTAAAGAGGCTATAACTAACAGGGGTATAGCTTGATTCAATTTCAGAGCTGTTTATATTAAGTTAAGTTGTTCTTGTAGTGCCACTGTAATTATAGGGCTAACTTCCTTAAGAGCTCCTATAATTTCCTTATCTGTCTATTCGTGAGGTTCCTCTTCTATAAGAGCATTATACAGAACCTTATAAAGTGGGTATCTATTGCTGTGTATGGCAACATATACTCCTTTTTAGAGTAGGTAAGTACAAAGCTTTGCTCTAGTAATAAAGCATATCTTTCTAAAGTCCTTAATAGTAAAGCCTTCGAATTCTTCCTAGAATAGCAACCGTAATATATAATCCGTAAAGTTCTTATATATATACTCGTAGATTTTTGTTTCTATATATTCTTCCAGGTCTTTCTCTAAGGCAGTTGCTATATTAATCCCATAACCATATCTAGCAATTCTCTCCTTCTAATCAATTTCCATATTGTCGTGTCTTTATATATATTATAGTTTAAGGTTAAGGTTAAGGTCAGGGTCAAGGTCAAGGTCAAGGGTTATAGTCAAGGTCAAGGTTAAGGTTAAGATCGAGGTTTAAAGTAAGGGTGTAAAGGTAAGGGTATATACGTCCTCTACAGCCGTTGGGCCTATAAAGTGTTCTTAGCAAGACTGCTATTCTCTTAGCGATCTATTATATTGGCTATAAGGCCAGTACAAATTCTCTTAAGCTTAAGGGAGGTCATAATCTTCTCTAAATAAAGATATAATTCTCTAGGCGATCTAACGCGTCAGCAGTTAAGCTAATACATAGTCTTAAGCTTTGAGGGTAATGTAGCTTTCTCCTTTAACTAAAATAGACAAGGCTAGGTAATCCGTGTACTGTTTCCAGTACAGTTCTTAAGCTCTAGCTTATTGCGTATTTCCTAATCTATACATCTACTAATCAGTGTCGGTATACTTACTTTATCAACATGCACGAATATCACTTATAGTGGTACGTATGCAGTGTTAAAGTTAGTAGTTAATTGTTGTCTTAAAGTAAGGGGTTGCTCCAAGGTCAGATTAGCTAGTCTCGCTTTATGGTCTTGTAACCACGTCACATAACTAACATTCCGACAGTTCCTTTAGCCACTAATATTTAAGTTAATAGTACTAATTACTAATTAAATAGCTACCTCTTTGTTAAAGGGCAAGACCCTATATAAAGCCTTTATGGATAAGTTCTACCCGAATTAAGATAATAGACCATCCGTAGCTTATTTACGGGTACTTAACTGTAAGACTTATATCCAAATACTAAAGGAGCGCCAAATTATTAGCTAGAAGGTTGCCGTATAGGCCAAAATAGAAATCCTTATAGGCTATAAAGGAAGCTATATCTTTAAGGTATATATACCTTTAAGAAAAGGACCCACTAAAAATAGGATTATATAATCCTTAAATATTAGATTTAATAAAGGAGACTTAATCACAAAGCCCCTATTAGAAGACAATACTAATATTCTAGTACCTACTAAAAATAGGGGTAAGAGTACTAAGTGTTGGTCACACAGGGTGACTCACCAATAACGACTACTCAAGTAGGTTACAGTGATATTAGTTAATAGCTTCATTTTATTGGAATGAGAAAGGGCAAGGAGCTTAAGACTCCTCGCCACGCTAGTGCCGCGGCGTCACGTGACGACCACTTGCCTAATTCCCAACACTAGCAACTCTTCTTTTGTGGTTACCATCTATATATAAATACTGCTTAACTAGCGTAACAAATATCAATCCTCCTCACTTACTATTGCCACCGTAATATAAGTCTCGCTGTCCTAAAATTTGCCTCTTAGCACGTGGTGCTTTCTTACTTGGAGTTACGGGTGGACATCATATTAGGGCCACCAAGGCGCTAATTATAAGCGAGCCAATAGCGATTTTCTATGCCGGGTATGGAAAATCCTAATTAGCTGCTCTTAAATTGCTATATCTCCTACTCCCTTTTAACCTAACCTTCAACTCGTACACGTAGAGTATTTGTGTTAACGAACGTCTCTAGTACCTTATTTGGGTTTGCCTTCGTTATTACATCTACTGGGTTATCTTAGCCATTAATCTACTAGATCTTAAAGAGTTTTTAATGCTTGTAGGATTACCAAAGTGCTATAATATCAATTATAAGACGCTTCTCCTTTATAGTACCAAGCTTAACTAAACACTTATAGAGGGAATATAAGTCGGTGCATACGATTATAGGGATAATGGGGAGTTTAAGTTAATCTGTAATTATCTTTAGGGTAGTTCTAATTATAATTACCATATTAACTCCGCTAACTATTCCATATATCTCTAATACTAGAACGCTTTGGGTGACGTACTTACTCTTAGTTAAGCTCTAATAGATAAGATTGCTATAGATTATAAAGTTATTCTCTTTAGTAGATTTGTTTGTGATAATAATCTTATATCCTAGCTAGGAGCTAAAATCTTTATTATTTACAAACAATCTATTAATAAATACAAAGAGCTTAGCAGTAGGAAGATTAATAGGCATATAGAGTAGTCCCCAATCAAGATAGTTCATTTGCTAGGAAAGACGCTTATTTAGGGCAAGGATATTATCCTTAGTTGGTTCCTGGTATTAAGCGGCAATAGAGAGATCAAATAAAGCCTTAGGTTAATAGATAGAAGCAATATAAGCTCCACAAGCACGTTGCTCTATATATCCTTGCTTTAGAGAATTAACGTTAATAACATTAATCTTCTTACCTTAATCTTTCTAGCGCAAAGTAATAGAATCCTTATTTAAGAAGAGGATGCATCCATTAAAAAGTAATAGTGTTGTTAAATTAAGCTTTTCCTTTAGCTTTACTATAAGATTTGCCTTTACTAGCTCATCTTCTTTAAGAGCTAAGAATTGGTCGTCTTCTAAAATAATTATATTATTGGTTTGCATGCTGATAATTCCAAATAAAGTTCCCGTAGTTATAATAAGGAAGCAAGAATTGAATATAGAAGTAGTTATTAAGAGCTTCTCTTTATAGTGCTTACTATAAGTAGCCCACTAATAAGTTCCTGCCTCTGCAATTCTATATAATAGCTTAAGTATAACCATGATTATATCTTCGGGATATTAGTAGCAAATTTGCTCTAGAAGGTATACTAGTATTAAGCGCTAAAGGCGCGTCTCTAATTAGGTATAGGCCTAAGTAATATTTTATAAATAAACCGCTATTCTATTCTTTATTAAGGAGGGAGCTAGCGCAATAATAACTCACTAACTAGCTTGTTAAATTGTAGGGGATTATATAAGAATTACTTCCTTACCGTTATTATTATAACCTTAAATAACCAGTCTTAACTTCTTAAATGGGGTATTAGTAGCTTTGCCCTTAATCTTATTAACTATTCTTAACTTAAAAATACGAACTCTATTAAACTTAGTAGGGTTATACTTCTTAAATTTAAAAACTTCTCTTGTAATAAGACCGTTAATCTCCTGCTTATTAGATACTTAGAAAGGAGCTCCTAGAGTTATAATATAGCCTTCCTTTTAGAGCTATTTTGCGAGCTTAAAGTTAGCCTTCTCTTTAGCTGTTATAAAGGCCATCAATAACTTATCTCTACTCTTAATAGCGGTAACGAATTGCTCTTCAAAATCAATAAGGTATTGGCAATTTTATAATCCCTTTAGGCAACCTCTACCGCGTTATAATTGCGGCACATCTACTACAATTGTATTAGAATTATAGTCGCCTTCTAAAGTATGTTAATTGTAGTTCTTCTTTAGGGTATCCTCTAGGGCATCCTATAAAGGCTTAGAACTGTTGTTTCTATAATAAGGCTTAACAACGGTTAAGTGGAATTAAGTGGGTCTATAGGGTATCTAAAGAGTACAAGTCTAACCATTAATTATAATAAGTTTATGTGGGCCTAACTATCCTCCCTTTTTACGCCATACGCGTACCTTAGATTGGAGTGGCAGATTGAGCGTAGTTAAGGTATTTAGGCCATTTCTTATTCCTAGTACGTCGTTAACCTGGCGTGTAGCGTAGAGACGTCGCACCTCTTTTATTACTTTACGAATAGCCTCCGCTTATTGCGTAACGGATAGGAATAGTGGAGAATTATTAGTTATTTAAGGGTAGGCGCCAAAGACTAGCAATATAGGTATAAGCCCATCTGGGCCAGCGGAATCATTAATAGCCTTAACAGCCATCTATAAGATAAGCTCTTTGCTAGCACCCTCTAGTTCCAAAGAAATAATCTTATATACTTATTATAATAGTGTGTAATATCGTTCTACTTTTCCAATACTATTATGTGCCTTAATAGGGACTTCCTTAACCTTAATTTCCATTACCTTCACCTATTATTAAAACTCTGTAGATGAGAAGTTCCTTCCTATATTATAAATAACTTAATTAGGGGGTCCTAGGTAGATATCAATCTAGTATAATTAAAGAGTATCCTATGCGTTCCTAGCTAACATATCCTTCAGGAAACATGCGGCTTAGAAGGAAGTTAAGAGGTTAATAACTTAGAGTACTAACTTACCACTAAGATACATAATATTAATAATAATATAGAAGTTAAAGTTATAGTTATCTTTAAGGGTGAACTTAAATCGGCTAGGGAACTTCTAGTTTATTTAGCAGTAATAGCAGTACTTTATAAGATACTTAATTGCCTTAACCTTAACTTTATGGCCTGCTCACTAAAGAACCCTAAGCAATTGGTAAACGGATAGGTGGCTAAAACAACGGTATAGTTAATATAGCTCTAACTTAGTTAAGTAGCTCTAAGCAACGCTCTTTTCTAGTTAATAAAGGAGCAACTAGGGGTAACCCCATTTGCGCACAACGGGCACCCGATTATCTCCCTAAACAAGTATATTCTTAAGGTTATTAAGTTTAACGCCTAATTTATCCATATCTCTAATGCAAAATAGAAACGGGGTGTTCGCGGGAATAATATAGAAAGTGATATACCCTAAGGGGGTTTTAACCTTAATTATGCTAAGAAAGATTGCAGTACCCTTACTAAAATGAATTATATATTAGCCTGCCGTTAATTAGTTAATCTAAACAGAGCTATTAAGCTGCTAAAGAGCTTAAACTTAAGGTTCTCCTACTATAGATACTCCTGCAGCTCTAGTATCTAGCATAATACCATAAAAGACATTCGCCGAGTATCTATTATTAAAGGAGAATATAGAACTCTCCTTTAGCTTATTAAAGATATCTAACTTCATAATAGTATAGAGCGTAGATTAGTTATTAAGAATAGTAATAATTTGTATACCATCTACCTTACTATACTTAGTGAAGTATTGGTTGGGAGAATAGTCCTTAATTTCTATATCCATAAGAAGCTGTTTAGCCTTATTAACCTTACCCTTAAGATCTTCTTCGCCTTCATATTAAACTAGGAAGCTTTGGAAGTAGGCTATAGTAACCTTATAATTTCCAACATTTTATGCGCTCTAGCGAAACTTATTATATACCTCCTTTTATCTATTAAGAGGGTGCCTAGTTAACCAGCAATTTGGCTTCTTACAAACATAGCATTTCTTTTATTAATTGTTTTAAGATAAACCTCCATAAGGACCTCTACGGTTACTTTATAGTTAATATTAATTATACCCTCTGCTGTATCCCCTACCCTGGCCACCATATGTTCGATCAGTCCAGTTATGATCATATTAATCAGTCGGGTCGATTAAAGTAGGTTAGGGTTAGGCGTTAAATTGCTATACTTCTTAAAAGCATAGAGCGGTGCCAATAGAGGATCTTAATTAAGTACACACTCCTTTATAAGTATTTACAGGATTAAAGAGGGCAAGGTTATATTCTTTAACACCTTAATATACGCTAATAACTTAATCGCGTAGGCTAAAGTCCTTTTAATATAATTTAGATAAACCACACTAAATTATCTAAAGTTAATTAAAGAGCTTTTAAAGACAGTTAAGTTAAGAGGCATCTGGGTTTATAGCAATAATTCTTAGAAAGGTAATCTCTTTCCACTCTAATATATACTACTGCTTATTCTCTTCTGTTTTAAAGTGGCATCTTGTTTTATATATTATTCAGTTGAAATTATATCCTTTTCCTACCAAATAATTATAATAGAAGGTACTAGCGCGGCCCTTAAGCATAACAGAATAAGTATTATAATATTGGTTAGGTTCTAGTCTAACCTTCTAGTAACAGTTATAAAAGATACGCAGCTTTAAATTAAGGATATTATATAGTTCTCTGCCAAACCTCTTCTCCTAGTCCGAATAGAGTTTTGTAAGCTCTATAAGCATTTTTAAGGTGCCTCTAAGCGGTGTTAGGCCACATTAAAATTGCATTAGAGATTAAGGTAGGGATTGCTTTATAGGCTACAGTAGAGATGCAGAGCTTAATAGAATACAGCATAGTACCTAATCTTCCTATAGCAGAGTTCAAAGGTTATTAAATCGCGAAGCAAGGGGGTCTTGCGCTTACTCTTAAGGGGTAGTAGTTAAAGTTACAGGTTAAATTAGTAGGAGCAATAGGTACGGTATATAAGAACTCATACCTGGAGTAATAGAATTAGAACGTGTCTCTATTAGTATATTATTTGGATTCTATTATAAGTTAAGCTTCTTTATATTACATAGTTAGTACTCAATCTCTTATAGAGTCTATTTATGCTCTTCTTTTATATTAATAACTTGCTCCTAAATATTGTCTCTAATAGTGTCTCCATCTATAGGGACAAATACTCCGTTCTCCTAAAGAAAGTTACGGAAGTCTTATACAATATTCTTCTTCGCGAGGGCCTATGTTTCCTTTGTCCATCCAATAAAGTCCTCCTTTATGCAATACCATAGCACAGTATTATTGTATTCGCTGTCTGTATATTGTGCTATACAGTATAGTAAGAATCTGTTTAGGTCCTGTTGCTCAGCGTTTATAGGGTTAATGTCTTTATCCTATATCTCTGGGTTAATGTCGTTCTCATACTTCTTTAGGTAGGTCAACGCCATAATAGGAGTAAAATCGACGGGGTGTCATACATCAAAGGTAGGTAGGATTTTCGGCTTTATAGGATCTCGTAGGTTTGCTATCAAAAGGTAGGCAATTTGAGGCGTAGTCAACGCGTTTCAGACGTTGACTTGGGACCCTAGGTTTAGTAACACTTCTGACCTAAAGTACTTAACCAAATCTTTGTAAACGCGATTATTCTGCGTAATAGACGCAACTTGGTATCTCCTAGTACTTAGTAACACTTCTATTATTAGTTTTCCGCAAGCCTAAGGTAGCACAGTATCGCTAGGAACCCCTACACAAGACTATCTCTTCTGTTAATAACCTAGCTGCTCTATAGTTGACTATGTGTTTAACCACTAATCAGTATTAGTCACACAGGGTAACTCACTAATAACGACTACTTAAGTAGGTTACAGTGATGTTGGTTAATAGCTTCATTTTATTAGAATAAGGAAGGGCGAGGAGCTTAAGACTCCTCGCCACGCTAGTGCCGCAACGTTACGTGACGACCGCTTGCCTAATTCCCAACACTAAGAATTATAATTAATAAGATAGTAACCTAATTTATTAAAGAGTTTCTAATATATCTAGAAATATTAAGCATTAACCCTAATTAGTATTTAAAAAGGCTATTACGCCAGAGCTTTAAATTAATAAGGATTTAGAGCAACTAGATATTAACTCTAATATTAAACCTAAATTAGAATATAATACTAAATTAATGCTAAAGACTACTTAGGAGAGAGTTAAAACCAAAACGGCACCTAAGTTAAGGGGTTA
>Ga0307507_10001227_pt1 | contig 57162 bp, 49 predicted proteins | sample 7_EM_MG_FD_207223 | JGI IMG/M metagenome (GOLD analysis project Ga0307507, IMG submission 207223) | Populus trichocarpa ectomycorrhiza microbial communities from riparian zone in the Pacific Northwest, United States - 7_EM | ecosystem: Host-associated > Plants > Roots > Unclassified | place... | reverse complement strand
AGCGTATGAAACCTATTGTGTTTGTGGTAGTGATCATTCTACCGGTATATCATACTAGATCCTACCTAAATCTACACACAGCTACCGAGTGACCCTGCATGACCACCCCATTCCTCCCATACGATACCTACTTCACTCCGCTCCACTCCACTCTGCTTATGATACCAGAATCACTCCCCTCAATCTTCACTATCTCCGAGTCTGGCCTCTATTAGACGGGTAACTTAGCCACCTGGTCGGTGCGACTTTCTTATTTCTCACCGATGGGAAATTATTTTTTACAAGAAGTTGTTTCCCACACGAAGAGGATGATTTGCTCGTTGTATTATACCTCAATTGGGTTTCTCGAGAGGCTGTGCGCGGGCTAAATGGCAAGTTTGACAGTATTAACCGTCTAAAGGATAGCGTACCCCCCCCCACTATTGTAACATACTGTATAAGACTTTACCAACATCCATTATTATAGCAAGGAACATACCGTGTTTACTATCCCTATTCACGACATGGCGAGACATGTGATTACTGCTACTCCCAGAGGTGTTAGGTTTGGATTCAGTTTGGAGCTGATGTAGTGCTAGTAAGGGTATCGGTTATCTTGGTGCGATTTTGACTTGAGGTGAAAGAGGAGGGGAAGAGGAGGAGTACTAGTACTTGGAGAGATGGGGTAGTGCTGTAATGGCATGGGCGGAGGATAGTGCGGGGTGGGATTGTAGTTCGGGTTGGTCAGTACCCCTGCCCGCGTGTTTACTCTACAGAGGTATATGGAGCACTGGTTTTGTATTTATGAGTGGTATGGTAGTGGATTTGTCCCTTTATATATATACCCGTCGGCATCGTTAGTTCTTAAGACTGGATTTAGTTTGTCTTTTCTTTTCTAAGTTAAACTCTCTTGGGCGTATTCTTATTTTTCATCCTTGAGATATGTAGATTACTGCACCGTACTGTGCTGTGCTGAGGCTTTGGATAATAGTAGAATGGTATTTGTGGGCCTTAGAATTTTTGTTTTTGGAGTTGGTTGTTTGGGAGATGTGTATCTCTCTGCTTGTGTCACACTTCGTTGGTTCCCGGGGTAGTCTAGTTTAGCTCTTGTACTTACTTGGGCTAATCTCTTCTTACTGCTTCCTGTAATGGGTTAGCTCTTTTGGTTGGTTCGTTTAGTAGGATTATTGATTAGCGGAACGCCATGCTTAGGTAAAAAGCTATAGCCAGGAGTTGAGATACTAGGTTCACTGAGGAATAGATTTCCTGGACAGGAGTGTCATGTTAGATGGGATTGTGGAGCCGGGGTTCGGGGGGTAAGATGAATTGGTTGGATTCGAGGTCAGGATATATATTATAGGCTAGGATGTGTGGTGGTGAGTTGATTGCTTCTAGTTTTGTAGCTCGTAGTTTTAGTGGGTAAGTGGAGAAGGGGTAAGTTGGATGGATAATAGGCCCGCTTTTGCGGTCGTAGCTCCTGATTGGTATGTACCTAGTATGCCACGATAGGTGATAACTGGCTTAGTGCATAGATTCCTGTTGTGCTATGAGGTTCGATATCCCCCTAGACCCGGGCCCTCAGGCAGTGCCGCCGGGCCGTGCTAGCCTCGCCCATGGCCTACTCCCGGCCCAGCCTAGTGTGGACTGTTGGGGACACTAGCAGAGGGTGGTTACCTTCTATCTTGCTTTCCCGGGTGTGAAGGTGGAGCTATAAAGGAGGGGTATATATCCGAGATGGGATATGAACTAATATACTACGTCATAATGGAGGTTCGGAAGGGAGCCACGAGGTCGCCGGGGGTTTACTGTTCGCACTGTATCTATCATTTCCTTATTCTTGTTCCAAGAATTACCCCCCTTTTATATAAGTACGTAAATAGCCTTAATTAGCACCGAAGAAGTGGGGCCCAAGAAGTCCTAGTAAAAGCTTGAAACAAGTCAACCTAACTTACCTACCGGCCCAAAGTTGTTATCCGGGAATCTTACACAACGTTATAATATAAAGTAAGTCTCGCCTCAATCATCTGTACTTGCGCTTTATTCGTCTAAGATCCCAGGAAGCGTAGAAGGAGGCGAGCACGGGACTTTTAACAGCGGTAAAATCAGTAAATTCGTTGGATATATTGATCTATGGGTTTTAGAGCTTGTCATTTCAAAAATGGTTACTCTATGGTATGAGGAGAGCGGGCTAGTGCTAGAGCTATTGTGCGCTTAGTTAGGAGGTGCCTTGTGAAGGGGACTTGAACAGAATTGGGCTTTAAGGTTGATGTAAATGAAGGACTAGAAAAGGCCAAACACCGCTCGGCCCTTTTCCCAGCTTTTTAAAGTTTGATTAGGCGAACTCGAATTCTAACGAAGGTCGGTTGATAGGGTGCTAGTAGGAAGAGGAAGAGGGGTTCTTGAGTGCTCTAAATAGAGATGCGGGGAGAAGGCAACTACCCTCGCTATAGCTAGCCAGGTCACCTCTCATAGAAGGGAAAAAAATCACCCCTTATTCTCGTCTGGCAAATTCGGTTGTGGCGTTGCTCAGTATCTTCTGAATGTCCTGAAGGGAGTGAGGGCTATGTGTTACTTTCGGACACGATGGCAGTAAAAGTTGTGGAAATTATTTGATTTTATAAGCAAGATTGCATATATATGGTGTTGCTAAAGAATTTCCAGGGGGTTGGTCTCTGGAGCTAAGCCTTTGCTTTACGATTTCTTTGTCCATTTGGTGGTGGCTTCACAGAAATTGCCCATACTAGGTAGCGGAAGACCTCACCACCTACTAGCATACACTAACATATGCATGATAAAAGAGTAGCTTAAGTCTGGTGCTATTAGCATTCATAATTAATTATAACCCCGTTCGGGGGATCGTATCCGACTTGGAATGAGACCAAAACAGGAGTGATTTCCTATGATTTAGTGAGATAGCCGATTACAATATGGTGTTTATAAACCGTCAGGTTCTAGTGGATGCCTGCTAATACAATGTGACCTTTTACCAATTGTAAGACCGAGCGAAGAGGGCTCAAAAGGCTGTAGCTAGAAAGCAAACCTTGAATTCCTAACCACTTTCCTCGCTAGGAGCCATGAGAGCAGATCTTGTTGCATTGCTCCGAACAGCAAAGTTCATCAGACAAGCTCCGCCAGAAACCTTCCTTGCAATCACAGGTCTTGAACAGATTTCATCTATTCTAACTATTCGTACCTGGCATTAAGAGACGCAGTAAGTTTGCAAGCTATCAATATTGAAAGAGTAAAGAGTGAATAGTCAGATGCCCGAACTAATCCCGACATCTTTGTACTAGAGAATTAGTACAGCATTCAGGAATTGCTGTTGCTTTTTGGGGCAGGTAAGAGAAAAGGAAACCCTTTTTGTCTTTCTCTTCTCCTACCTAGCTCATAGCGGAACTCGCCCCTATCCTAAGGTTATAGTCTAGAGTAGGACTCTACCACCTCGCAGCAGGCCATATTTGCCCTACGGCCTCCTTGAGAAAGGCTGAGAGGTGTTCAGTTTCCCAGATCCCATAAGCTAGGGCCTCTTAGGTCTCCTGTACTAGGTGGTAGTTGGTTCAATAATACCTTATCGTGAAGGGGAATCAAACTCCCGTGATTTTGCAAACTGCACAGGGGTTAAAGGGAAATGGTTTATGTTCACTGATTTGCTAATTGTATTATGGGGGCACGAGATATATGAGCACTATCATGCTACGATGAGTCAAGGTTGGTATGTGAGGAGGACGGGACAGGATGTGCATTTGTACTGAACGGAAGTTTATCTGCAGATTTGTTTGTCAATTAACGACGCTGAAACAGGTATGAAGATGGTATTTTGAAGAAAGAGAAACACCCCTGTGGCCCAGTAGTAATGAGAGTACACAATAAAATCCTCACAGGACGCGAGTGATTACACATGACGCTGTAAAAGCTTGGGCAGCTGACCCTCGCCTACCACCCGTAGGTTGTTCGAACCTGTTGATCTCTGAGCTGCCTCAAGTCTAAACTCCGGATCGTTCTAAGAACTCTTATTTACGCATGATAGGGTCCATTGGGGCACCCCAAGCCTTCCCAACAGCGATTGAGAAAGGGGTGAAGCCCCCTTCGCAAGTCACGAAAACAGTGGTTTCCTGGATTTCAGAGTTTCTATTTCAAAACTAAGTATATTAAGATCCAATCCTAGTTTCCGTCTTCTCAATTATAACTCGCAGGCCTCATAGTTGATTTATGAGTTCACTATGGTAATTATCAGGGTAGCTACATCTGGGCATGGCTTCTTCTTCTTAGCTATCTGCCGGGGAGGATTCGAGTCCTCAGCAAGATTTAATTTTCATGAAAAGCTATTTTTTTTTTCTTCCTTTATTTTGCCCAGGCATCCATCAGGCCCTGAATATTCTGGCAGAAGTTAGATGATCATTATGTTATTGTTCTATGGAGAGCGATTCACCGCAACTCACTCGATTGCGCTGATCAGTTCGGGTGTGGTATCTCCATGCAATATGCTGCCGATCTCCACGAGCAACCCTGGTCACGGTCTCCAGTCGGACAGAAGGAACCTATACATGAACGCTAGGTCAATTTAGGGACACTGCCTTTGAAACAAAGCATAGATGTGCGAGGCGGCGGGCTATTGGTCTGATTAAGGCAATGGAGTTTGAACACGGAGGCAACATAGGCGCTCTTCGCTCATCGCGAAGGGAGTTTTCTTTTTTTAGGAGCTTCCGTTTTATTTGGGTTGTAGTCTAGCTTTGTGTAGTCTAAAAATCGTCGCTAACTACGTCTGAAGGGGAGCAACTGGTTCTCCGGGATCGCGATCTTCAGGTCCTATTTGTAAATGGTTTCTTCGTAGTATAAGCAAGTATTTCTTGGACTCAAATGGTTTTACAGGAGGAATTTGGCGCAAATCCCATTTTTTCAGTGATAGCCCCACTTATAATTGTAAACTGTGGTATAAGTGGATTGCTCTTTGAGAAAATGTAGTCAAAGGAGATCTTGGATTCTCAGACATATCTCCCACAGAAAAGGGCTCCCCCATCGCCAGGCACAATTTTGATAACCAAATTCTTTGTTATCCATCCCGTAGAAATTGGGTTCTCATAGGTTGCTCTAATCTCGTGTGCATGTAATTATTCCCCGATCTCATTTGTCAGGAATTCATAATAGCTACATCAGCCACGAAAGCTGAGAGGGGATATATGAGGTATTTCTGTGTGGTCTAGTTGAGGTATTCTAGGGGGTTAGGCGGAGCGTATTTGTGAGTTTGGCGGCATTACGTGGGCAGATTGGAAATCTCATGCGTTGGTCCAGCTATTGCATATCATGAAATACGAGATTACTGGCTCGGAAAGATAGCGCCAGATTTATGTTCTGTTGCATGAAATACTCTCTGTAGCTGTTCATACGATAGCACTGGGCCCTCGACTTGCCAGTTTGGAAGGGGCAAGCTTGTAGACTCGATTTACAGCACACCATTCCCATTGGTAGGGATCTACTTGTTCACATGTTAGTGTATTTATAGATATAGCCGGAAGTTTCTTATATGCCAGATGATGCACAGTAAGGCCAAAGTTAAGCTCGCATAACCAGGGAGCACCGGAATATAGCGGGTAACAACCCTACACAGTTCAGACTTTGTATGATGACTTGATTGTGAGCTCAGAAAGCTGGTAAATTCTTCCCCGAGAGTCTGCAACATAAGCCCGCTCGACCCGAGCAACAAGAGTGAGGGGAAAATTGACACCAATGGCTTTTTTACCAGGGTTAGAAACGCTAGAGGCAACCCCGCACATAGTCGGGGAGACCCAAGGAGAGCGCAGGAGCTCTCTCCTAGCACCACCCATGGGTATTGGGCCATCGCGTCCCCTCAACCTCTCCAGGTGGTAAAGGGAACGAGCGCAGCACTAATATCCCCCATATCCCAAAAACATTAAGCCTAGGAACACGTTATGATGTTCCTAAACCTCCGGCGGACACTTGCCCCCTTTCAGTATCGGCGCTCCCACTTTTATCACCTTCCAGCAGTAGAGGAGTTCCCGTCACACCGAATTGTTGATATTAATTGCTTGTGAACCTTCCTAGAACTTTGAAACGTATACGCGACCCCCTGGTCGGTGAGAAGCTGGAGAACTACGCATTAGTTGCCGCTGCAGGTCCGAGCTACTCCTTCTGATTTGTGACAAATCTCACTCAACTCAGGTTTTCTATCCGTACATATCCTGAAAGGTTATGTCAAGGATGGTTTCTAATATTTCTGTAGAAGAGGCATGAGTTGGCCCTCGAAGATATGTGATAATTTTTGGATCTTAGGATATATTTTTTGTTAGTGGATGACAAGCTAGAGCTTTATTTTTGCTTGCGATCCCCTTTGGGCCTTTGTCAAACAAGCTCCTTGTCTGTACCCCATTTCTTCGTAGTCGTAGTTCCCCACCTGGACCGATGAGCACTCTCTATGGGGCCAAGATTGTGTTTCTCGAATTGGTGATTCCACACAAGATCTACCATTCTCCTCCTCAGCTGTCGTAATAACTGTTAAGATCCCTCCAAATGATGCCCCCTCGCTTCTGCCTTATAGGTACTCGCTACAGTCATGAGCAAGAACTATGGATAACCCCTAACAGTGGCGCCATTGCCGCTTTTAGCTTGGCTTAGCATTCGTCGATGTTGGGTGCGATCCCCAACTTTATTCAAGGAAGCTCCCGATCATGCTTTCTCACTCGTCTTCACTCATGGGCCGCGTCACGGACTCTCCCAAGCCTCTATTATGCTACCCTGTAATGGGATTCCATTCCCGGGATGAACATCATTATTCCCAGTGAACCCCAATGCCGGAGAAAAACCCGACACCGCGGCAGACGGTAAAGCATCAATCTCTATCAGATAACAAGCTTTTCGAACCTTGGGATCATAAGATGTCACTGTAAAGAAGTGGTGAGCTTGAGTGGCACAAGATATCAACCTGGTGTCTATCATTGTGGCCAATTGTGATTCCCCTGCAGCTTGCCTCTTCACATTTCCCCTTTTACATTACCCGCATATCCTTCCCCCTTTCTCACACCACCGGACGTCGCCCCAAGTCTCCAAGCCGATGCGAGTGGTTTGATTGCGGATAGAAAAAATACCGGTATACGACATGATAAACGGCGCCTCTGGCATAGGGCCCTACCCTATATCTCTAGACCGGGATTTCGTAGGGCTGGATATGCAACTTGCTCAGTCCAGATAAACCGCGCTTTCTTTGCCGGGATCCTCTCGGAGATATGTCTAAAATCGCACACGAACACACCCACACCACTACGCTAGAGTAAGTAACTTGTATCGCTCGGTGCGAATAAGAACGGAAGTCCAAGCAAAGGGTACTGAGCGGGTTGATTAGGCGTATGTACTTACTGTTCACTTCGGGCTTTGTGATAGACCATCGCCCGAGAGCGGTTCTGATCAACTCTTGAAATTCGATCTACTCCGGCGTAAATATAGATAACACATCTGACTGGGTTATTGCCAGATTCTTGTACCTTGAATAGTGGAACGACGACTGGAAAAAAAAAGGGGGGGCTGGGATATGGCAAGCTCCGGAGTTATTGGTGTGGTTATAGGAACACAATATAGATCAAGAGGGAGATGCAAATTAGAGCTTAACAGAAGGTTAGAAACTCCTCCAAAATGTGAAATTTGAAACCTGAAGATCCAACTAGAATAGCGAAAGCTCACAAACGACTCAAAGGCTACACTAAGCTTAAGATTCTTGTTGTTGTCCTAGTCCATAGCTTAGGCAGCGAAGCTCTAGGCAACTACTACATGTAGACGCTAAATACCAGACAGAGGAACATAGCGGATAATAAAATTGAGCCAAAGAGGAGGAGGGGAAGACAGTAGCTAGTGTGAGCAATTTGGATGCGATAAGCGATTAGGAAATCTTGTAAAGATATCCAACACATATGTAATATAGGGAAACATCTAAGAAAGAAAAAAAGATATCCCAGTTTCAATCCAGCTAGGAAAGCACTACAGAGACCAGTTCCTATAATGATATTAAGATATGACCCATAAAATGGTCTAATCAAGAATGAAAAATAAAGCACTTGTACAAGACCCAGTAAAACTTAAATATATATACATACATATACATCAATCAGCCATTAGAGGTAAGAAATCAGTTGAAGCCTATAGATAAAAACTACAAACCCAGAACTCAGGATGGCAGACATTAACAGACAGTACCTTCAAGTTAACATGTCTGGCTAAATAGTTACTCTTTGCCCTATCCTTTATAGCTACTCCCCTGATTTAGAACATCTTGAGTACTCCTATCATATACTTTGGAAACCCCTATAGTGTGATTGCACTGGTAATACAGTTTATCACCGAACCAGCTCCCACCGTACTCCTGCATTTTATACTGACACCTAACATACATGTTACAACCATCCACTATAGGAGTGAAATGAACACTGTGGAAAAAGAACAAGAATAGATGGAAATTAGTTAACAAGCTGCTTTATCTCATTATTCAGGATAAGGCGAATTTTCTGTATAGTTGGAAATTTCTCCCCTCACAAGGTCCATCCAATTCACAGTCCTAAATTGCTTTTACTTTTTAGTTACGATTTGATAAATACATACTTCATTTATTTGTTTTGAATTAGGATATTTGAAACTTCTATCATTAGATTCTCCCTTCTCTACTTCGAAATATTGCCATGGATTTTTCTCTATTCCTAGATAATTTTACGGACTTAACAAAAGTAATAATAATGCAGGCAGAAACTCCAAACAGAAGCTCCTCCGACCACCACTCTTTCCTGGAGGTTCCATGATGCAATGTGAGTGCAGGTGGGAGGTAAGGGTTCACGGAGATCATCGGTTCTCACTCACTTGCTATCTTACTGGCGGACTTCCAGCTCTGCTCTGCTCTTTCTCCTTTTTCCACCTTCTTCTTTTCTAGCTTATTCACCTCTTTTACTTTAACTTGAGCCCTTCTATGGCTACAGTGGCAGGAGCCATTGCTTATCCCCTGAGCCTGGGTAGCTTTGTAATCTCCGCGGGGCTCCCCGTATCCACGGCATGCACGATATACAGGCGTAGGGAGTAACTAGCACAAGCACGAGGAGTGGGAAAATCACAGCTGGTTTGTTAGCTACTCCAGTTGCGGTCACCACAGAGCCGAGATACCCCGTCAGAGAGCTCGAATCGCCTGCACAGTAAAACACAATCTCACTTGACAAGTATGGCACTTAAAGCTTGAGTCAGTCTTCCTCTATCCGATTGGTTTGTTCTCGAGCGGCTGCCTCCCGCCTACGAGCGGTGAGGATAACCGTTGTGATGCATGAGCTCGGGACCCTACTTTCATCGTTGTTGGTCTACTCTTGCCGAGAAAAGGGTTAAAATACCATTGATTGCAGGGGTATACGTTTAATACCATAAAATCTCCCATAATCCACCATCTCGGCCAGACTTCTAATTTGTGTCTCAGAGACAAAAGCCCCGAAGAAGGATTAGTGCTTCCCTCACATGTGGGATCTCATTAACTTGTCTTCTCAATTTTAGTAACATACCAAACTAAACCTATCGTGAGTCAATTCCCACCAATAATCTGATGCTGGGATTATACAATTACCAGATTTTGCGGCATACCATCGCATACCACTGATTGCATCTTTGATCTCACCCCACACAATAACACAATTACGATAGAAGAACGGATTTTCTTTTTTTTCAATACACTTTACACAGTCGCAATTCAATAAAGAAAACCCCTAAAAATTGCAGAAAAACCCCTAGAAAATAAGCTCAAGTGAGGCTTATTTTTAAAATTTTCTTCTGGTAGAGCTCACACACTTAAAATGGTTACCCTCTTAACCCCTGAAGGGTGTAAACAAGAGTATCAAAATAATATTTTCTGAGCTGCTGAATATATACTCTAAGTGACTAGCTGGGTGGTCAAGCCAAAATAAATTATTTGTGGTTGTGGCCTGAGAGTGGGTTCTTAATTGGCACAGGCTCAAATATTAGTGGTTTGAGACAGAAATATTGACAGGCCCTAGGTGTGTTGTTTCTTTGCACTAAACATCCGCAAAACTCGTGCGTAGGGTGTCCGGATTTCCAACCTCCCCTAAGTATGATACAAACACTCCTGATCAGGCACATCAACCCCGAATAAAAAAAGGATTTCACAATACCGGCCATAATTGAGCTAAAAAGGGGGGGAAACGAAACTTCTTGCTGCTCTTGAAAACTTTGAATCCCTTTCTAACCTATTTTTTATTGCTGTTTTCTTCACTGATAACCGCTTGTTCTGATGGCGCAAAGTTAATGTCTTAGTGTGGGCAAGGTTAAAGGTTGCAATCGATGGCATGCGATGGTATATTAAACAATGCCCCTGCAGTCGATGGTGTTTTAAACCTCCTCTTGCCCCTGCTAGTTTTGCGAATGACCACCCTAGCTCACCAGGAACCGAGCCGTGAAGATCTGTGCCGCCCTCCTCGAGAACTTCACTTCATCCCTCAACCAGCAAGACGCTGAAAATTTCGCGCCGCCCCTGTCACTTCCTGAGACATTGATGGCTAAGGAGGGGTTGACCCTCTACCTCAGTAGTCGTCATGGCAGGTGTGGTCATCTAACTAATATCAGTTATAGTCCGAAGTTTACACATGTGCGAAATTTTGGTTGCTGGCAAAAAGCTGGTCGCCTGTCTCAAACTCTAACAAGGACGGCACGAAATTTTCAATGTCCTACCGCTCCAGGAGATAACTGCAGGCATACCGGTGTATACAGCAGCAGACGTACATGGAATACCACACCATACAATTGTATACCGGGGTTTTTTGGTGGGGGATCGCTGTAGACCATACCAGACTAGTACCTCCCGTAGAATGGTTGAAATTAGGAATAGTCATTATCCACGAATGCGTGGCGAATGCCGCTAATCATCTCACCATGAGAAGTCCCAGCCCGAGTGACAAGTCCGAAAGAATAGCAGCCACTATCACTTCAACTTATCAACAACGTGCACTGCACTGTACTCGTAATATCGTGACGTTCGTGAAACAGACTGCTATTGCATACCATGTACAGCGATAGATACAGTCAGCTAGATTGCTTATAAGAATGAAAGATAGGTTTCTTGCATACCACCAAAATTCTGAAGATCTGGCTAATTTTTGGTTGTATGCAATACCGTAAGAACTCGAATAAAGGGACCTTGTACTAGGACGTTGAAGTAGCTCCTCTTAGTAAGGTTTGGTATTCTTTGTTTGCTTCGGGGGGCAAATTTTTGGTGCTTTTTTTTGGCCCCTTTTCCAGAGGAGGATATTTCGGACTACCTAGCAGTAGCAGTCTGTCTTGAAAACGTCACGACATTACGAGTACTGTACTGTACCTATGCTATCCCACTTAGAAATCCCTAACCCTGATCCCCACCCCGGGCAATCTGACCTCTCCAAACTCCAAGGCACAGAAACTGACCACTCTAAGGGTAAACCGACACCAATTCTGGGTTGTGGAGCCCCCTTACCCACGAAGAACACGTACTCGGGTACCAACCCATCTCTCAGATGAGGACATTTCTAAATCCGGGGGAACGCTCGGGCCTACCACGTGCTGGGCAATTGCATCGGCAGGCTCTAGGACCAGTCCTGCGCAAGTCTGACAGTTCAATTAGACTTGCGGCCCCACCCGGCATTCCTGGGAGGGGTGGACGGAAAAGGTGCAACATGATAGAGTAGGTTAGCGCCGTGTGATAAGTGAAAAGGCTGAACCATGGAGAGAACACCGGACTACCATGGCAATGGAAGTAGGACTCCGGCGCATCTTACCCAATACTAGTGAAAGGCCGGGGACAATCGGCTAGTCGTGGCGGAACATTGGGTGATGTGAGGCTATCGCCACAACGATGGTGAACCCGCTCTTGGCTCCTTTCAGCGAAAGAATGCGGGGGTGTGTACACGTGTATGTACCCGGCAACTTAATTTCTCAGGAAGCGGTGAGATGACAAGATGGGTGTGCACCAGGTAGGGAAGTGGAGAACGGTACGGCCGGCATGTCCACCGCACCTCTCCTGATACAGATCAAAGGTTTTGCACTCGTACGGTATCCAATTGATCCCGGCCGGATGCCCCTCTTTACTCTCTGTCCAAAATCCTATTAGAAGCCTGGGGCTTTATATCTAACGTAAGCAAGGCCGGTCATCATAAGTTACCCAGGGTTACCAAAAACACTAAATCAAAAATATTGGTACTCGTGGTAGGCGAGGAGTACTAGTGCAGTACAGGCAACAAGCAAGAAGTATCCGAATATTCGAGTACCAATAGTATTTCATTCAGATACGGACAGATAATTAGCCTAACCCCTGTAGTCGGATACTTCTTGCCTGTTACTGTGCTTAAAAACAGGGCTTGTGAGTTTGTGTGGGCGTTTAGATACGCGCGGATTTTCCGCTGTAGATTTCGCAAATCCTCGTTTTTCGGTACTTCTTGCCCGCTACGAGTACTCTACTTGTACCCAGCTTTTGATATCCATAACGAGATCTACAGGTTATATTAAAGATCTAGTGCTCTTCTGTAGCACAGGCTTGGAACGCGACCGCGTAAACGAGATCTTAACTGTACGCCTCTATCCCGGGGCCGGAGAGACCCTTGCTAATGTAATCAGGCATTCGAACGATCTAAACTCCCGAAAGGTCGAAAGTACCAGCTCCCGGTGCTTGCCGGCGGCCAAGATCCTATATGTGCGGCAAGACGGGGTCTATCGCGCTAAACACCGGCAGGCTTGAGTGTTAGATATCGGGTCGCTGGTACAGGTTCAACAATGTTTTATCATATCGGAGTCCTCGAATATTGAAATATCCCTACCCGAGCAAGAGCCCCACCAGGCACTGGTACGGAATTCGCTAAAGGAGGTTTGCTACGATATGCAAAGTATCATAGATCACCTAATCGAGTGAGGAGAGTATACCCAGTGACTCCCCACGATACCACCAGCTACGGACGGAAGCAACTGTTGCCATGCAGCCACCTTTCACTTAAATTATGTACAACAGGCTATGTCGAGCAGGAGAGTTGGAATGGAACCCAGAGCGTTTCGTTTTCGCCCCTAGGCAACCTTCTCCAGACCCCTAGTGAAAGTACAGGTAAGGCAAGGAGATTCTATCAGTGGCTCCGACATCCACACTGTATCATGCTTAGGCTCCCTGTCAAGTCTTACCCCAATAGCCATGTTCATTCGCTGGAGCCTTGTAATCCCACCTATTGGAACCATTTAGTAATCGGATCCATGCGGAGAAGCTTGCAACTTGCACTCATGACAAATGCGGACTTAGGCAGATACGTGACGTCAAAGCGGCAGGCTTCCAGGAAATATCACAACCCTCCTCCACCCAATCGAATGAGAAGTAGCGGTTAAATTCATGATATATATTTCCACTGTTTATCAGAGAAAAGAAAAAACATAACCAATACCTCTGTGGCTTGCTCCACCACTAATAAATATCCCATCAACTAGGCACCAAGAATATCTAGAGTGAGTAAGAAGAATACAGCGCCTCAAATTAGAATTGATCTACGACAGGGATCACGGATAGAGGAAGGTAAAGACGTACGAGTACTTTGGTTTCACATGTCATGTCGTTCGTGTTGAAGTGGCATGATAATCAGCGATCCCTGCGCCTTTTCCGAAGAGACCCGTATAATCCAGTTAGAAAAGAGAGGAGAATCCCTAGCCCATACATCGTGGGAGCTTTTTATTTTATATTAACGAACCCTCTTTTCTCCGAGATATTCCCTGCTGGCTCACGCGTAGAGGTACAAGTACAGGACGAGCGTTTTCGTTCCCGATCCCAATGACCGGTCCTTGATAACTAGCACCTTTGTATCCCCAATGGCCCGTGAGCAGGGTGAAGGGATATTCCGTGAGATTCGGACTTGGCAGCACCACTTCGATCGCAACCAGGTCGTCCAAAAAGGCACCTTATTTCACAGCGAGTGATAGAATGTGACGAATTTTAAGCCAATCCGAGGAGGGCATTGAAAGCTCCGTGCCATACCAGAATAATCTTTTGTGTCTTCCTTTCGCCTTCCCTCCCTTCTCTACTACCACATACGGTGTTCATCTCCGTGGGCTTTAATAAATTTTATCGCCGGTTCCCTGGAGTGGAAGAATCCGCTGACACCATCCCGATGAGTTCAGAGTTACAGTTCATGATAATAACTCCACCCCAGTTAAGGCAAGAGTATCGACGATAGAACAAGCGGTGCCCGCACTGACCATCTCCTCTCGCCCGCGATACCAGGATCTATAGCAGGTATCATACAGTGCAGCGCTCGCTGGGGATAGACTTATTTTTAACCGGCGTAGCTTGTTTAAGCCTTTGCACCTACTACGATCAGAGCCTATTTTTTCCTAGAACCCAGTCAAATCCTGTATTCATATATATATGTGTACTTATGCTTATATGCAAGGCACAGCAATGGCAGTAGGCCGCGGAGTTAACTTACTGAGCTGGTATAAAGAAATAAAAAATAAAAAGGCCAAAGTAGTAATTCAGGTCATTATTCAGACTATTAAGTGTTATACAGAGTTTGCCGCCTTTATCTCGATTTCGATCCCCCCCAAGTCAAGCAAAGATCCAGCCAGTAATTCAAGTGGAGGCGAGAGCTGCAGCATATAAAAGAACACCATAAAAAAAATAGTAAAACAAGAAAAAAAAATACCTAAAACGTGCTTCGAGGGATAGGTGAGTGAGAGCTCAACACTTTGAATGAAAAGATGATAATAATGAATAACATGCGGGTGGTACAGCTTAGAGTTACCTAAACACTCAGACTTTCAAGTAATCCGCCTAATCATACCGGAGAATTGCCCGTTCATGGCGACTTTCAAGCTCTTATGACAGTGGCTTCCCACGTTAATGGAGGTTTTTCCGGTCCGCTGCTTCGCTGATCCGTGCGCACGCGACCTGGGGGGACGGGGCAATGAAGATGAGTGGGATCAGGGGATCTCGTCAGCGAGAGAGTCGTCGTTGCAATTCTGCGGCGATGCGATTCTATCCCCAATCTCCGAAATATTTTGCCCACTGTAACCTATCGCATTTATGTGGGCTCGACGAATAGCGAGGAGAAAAAGAAAGAAAAAAGATATTGGGTATGTTTCAGGGACAGGGTTTTGGATTAAAGCCTTGGCACATTGCACAAATGCCGGAATATCTAGTCACCGTGATGACCATTTACAATAGTCCTCGTGTAGCCATGGAGAATCGACCGAATCATTCAACCTGCTGGCAACACAGAATTACTGTCATTTAAATATAAAAGGAAAAAAGGGAAAAATAATAAATGAGCGAAAAATAAGGATGTGGAAAGACCTTACGGTTTTAGTAAATTGAGGGATGAATTCTATGCACCGAAAGCAAGAGGCTAGCCTTCAGGTGGAGAATTCTCTGTTGGAATTCTCGTAAAAGCATAAGAAGTGGAGGATAATAGTCATCTGACAAACCCCATTTTCCCTTCAAATAGACCCAAGTGCTAAAATTAATCTTGTCCATGAATCGGAGCATTTCTCGTATCTCGATGCCCCCCCCCTCCCCTTCCTTACCATCCACTCATTTTCGCCCTTCTCCCCATCCCCATTCTTGTCCCTTCTCTCCCTTCCTCTTTATGCTATACGAGAGTTTTTGGTTATGTGTGCGGGATTTTGCTGAATTCGGGCTGTCACACCGAAATAAAAATGGTTCGCAAACCTTACCTATACATTCTGCTGCTTCGAAATTAGCCGCCATCTCACTCGATTCCAGGTGAAGGTGCGATACTATAGGGATTGTAATCGGGATGAGAAATAAGGAACCTGATTACTATTGATGCAGAGACAGAAGTTGTATTAGTCACGAAAGGTCTCGGGATTGGCTGCATACCCGGGGGGAAGCTCTGAATTCACGGGTAACTTATGATATCATACTGGTACTTCCAGAAAAGTGCTGTGGTGGTAGGCTACCGATAACTACCCTACCGAGCCGTACCGTACTGTAGCAAGTGACAGAGGTGGGTAGGGGGGGTACTGAAGCTTTGAAACTTTCCTTCAGAGCGCGCGCTTGCTTATCAGAGCCCCACAAGACACAACATAGCATTTTCTCCGCACCACGCTTGAGATCCCATACGATAGTTCCCGCAGCTCTGTACCCTGCGCGGCTACGTGCTTTTTTTGCACCGATTATCAGATTCTTGTGCAGAGCACCAAAGCAGCCAGATAAGCCTCAATAGGCAGTCCCCGGCTCAAACAGTGCACTTGGCCAAGGGCACAGTAGTTAATGGGAGCCAAGGCCCCAAATATCTCCAGGGTAGGCCATGGCACTGGACCGTATTCGGTTTTTCCAAGCAAAAATGTAAACTCCATGGAGCGCGTGCATCTTGATGCTGTCATCCCCTTTACCCTAAAAACAATTAGCGATATGTTCCACCGAATAATGCTTCCCTCTCTCTGACGTAGTGCGGGGTTGTATCAATCACAAATGATCACTCGTACCTCGGGTCGCGCTCCGGGTGAAATGCACTTAGTCACGGGGGGTGCCTCTCTAGCGCTTTTCCCCTTCTTTGAAGAGACCGCGGTGCGCCTTTCCGTGCCGCTTGTCCCGAGGTGTACGGTAGTGAAGACTCGCTTTCTGGTGGGATAGGCGTTTCATAATTTATATATTTCTTCGCAAAGGGCATGTCGGCACCGGCACCAGCAAGAATATGACTAACCGACATTCAAAGAAAAGATGCGGGGATTTACGAGCTATAGACCAAAAAGTCATATTTGCGACACACTTCTCTGCTATCATAATGGCAGTTAGAACAAGACCCGACCCACCAACGCGGATCTGGGTTCGATAAAACAAAATCGGACGCTTTCGTGGCAACTAGAAGCTAGAACATCATAATAGAGTTGCCGTACTTTTCCAACGACAAGCCAAAGCTTGGGCCATTTCCTGGCCCCCACAGCCCGATCGGGCACTACCGCAATTGAAGTCTCTAACCCCAGGGGGTGGCTCGTGTATGATATATATCGGCACACCACGAGATATAAAGCCTCCTAAGTCCAAGCCGAGAGTCAGAATTACAAAGCCCACTAGTTTTTAGCCATTTTATTTGCCGCCCAGCAAACTCCTCACATCGCACATCATAAATATATCACATAACTATTGTCAATCATTTGGCTCCTGGGCAGGAGCCCCGGACGCGCATAGGAGGGCGGGGGCAGGCCCTGCATATAGGGTAATGGCTGATTTGCCAATAGGCTCGGAAACCGCGCTCGAATTGTACTCGTCTTTGTCAAGTGCTCGAGTAGATATCGACCCGCCTCGCATTAAGAAAAAAACTAGCACTCTTCTTTATCGATCGCAGCTAGAGTGAGAAGCAAAGGAGGAAAAAATCCACATGATTCGCCCCCAACTTATCTATTGGAGTAGCGTTGTTGAAATGTCCACCGGATCCCAGTTTTCTATCATCGTCCCTCATTCGGGATTCAAAATGTTACTCGTAATCCTGATAACAGTAAGTAAGGGTTCAGATTGGCGCATGGAGCCAGTATCATAACGAGGTATTTTTTATGGTAAACTTCTCGGCGAAATCGATAAAACCCTTAAACGAGAGGAACATCACTGCGATTCATGTCACAAATGCCTGTACAATCCCCATTCAACGCAGAACTCCACGGAGTATACCTCCTGTAGGAAAGTGAGTGGTTCAAGTCATTCCAACAATAAGGGTCAGGTGCATATAGTTTCCCACCACGTATCTCAGACACTGAGGGCCCCGGGTTTTTATGGCTTGTGTCACCTATAAGAGCACACAACTTCAGAACATCCACTTTAAAGCGTGGGCGAAGAATATAGTTGCAAAACTCAGGCGACCCAGAAACTGTTATTCTATATCGGAGCTCGCTTACCCCGACCAGAGGTTCAATTAATGGCTCCTCAAGCGGGATCAACAGCATTATGATAAACACTCGGCTTTTGGCACCATCTGTGAGGGACTTTTTCCCGGCATATCAATGGTATCCATGAAATTGAAGCAAAATGCGTCCCGTTTGGACTGAGCATGTGCCTACGCCCCCCTCCCCAAACGCTAGCCTGCTGGCTGTGGCTGGCTATAGTTAGCCTGCTTCCCTTGTTAGTTCTGGCATCCGGTACCCCGACTAGTAAAAATTTAATGCAAGGATAGAGGAATACAACACCTTCTGGGCTACCGGTTGCCAACAGACACACCTGGTCCCCCTCCGTGTGTGCTAATACACACACAACTCCCAAATCTCCCCAGGCTAGGACGAAAATCGCGACCCTTCCTCCCACCTTGAAGACCCAATGGCCGGTAGGGCCACTGGTCGCAAAGCTCGAGGATCAAAACTACCCAATAATAATCACGGCCCGCTCCGTAACGTTCTCTCTTTCTCTTCTTCCCCTCAGGGAATCAGAAGTGCACAATATAATGTTCTTACAAGTAGCAAGGATAATCTAGATGTTTGTTTATTGCAGTATCTAAGTGGGAAACTACCGAAACTAAAAATATCAATTAAACTTTAACAGTGGTTTATCATAAAAAAAATTATCGTCGCTATAGTACCGTATTCCTTCCTTTCCCTTGTCTCCCTGTTCAAAGCCGTAGCCCGTGCTTCTCTAATTTTTTCGGCGTTGTTGAGTACCGGTAAGTGATTCAAGGCTTCTCTCATCTGCATGCCATTTTCAACCATAGGCTCCCGATCAAATAACCCCACTAATTATGTCAGCCTAGCGGGTATAGCATCGGCCCTGTTTTTTTGTTTTTTTTCTCTGCTCTACCTGGGTCTCGGGCCATATCAAAAAAAAAAAAAACCCCTCTCCCGTGATGCTACGAGTAACTCTAAAAACCAAAAGGAAATTCACGGCCAATTTGCCGGATCGCTTATTGTTTCTATCATCGAAGATCACCTCCCAGCACGGAAAGATAAGCGCAAATCCTCCCCACCGCATTCGCTCCTTTCAACAACCCTCGTCAACCCACTTCAAACTAGCCTCATCCCCGTAACGCTTCAATCTCACGTTTCCCGAAAAGGGATCCGCTGCCCATCAACCCCTAGATCCTTTACAAAAGTACTCGTACACTACTGTACCGTACTGGGCCGTTGTAATTTCGCCATATCCTTGCCTTGCGCAACTTCGGGACAAATAAGGCTCAAACGCCAAGCCACCAAACGGATAATTCCTTCAAGCCTTCCCCTTCCCCCCACCGGACAGACCCCTAGCAACCTCTCCGCTACACAAGATAACTCCCCGTCTCGCAACCCCAAACCAATTAAGAAGGAAGGATGTTTGAATCGAGTCGAAACAAACATTGAAGGAGGGCAGGACCATGAAGGTCCTCCTCCAACACAGGCCACAGTGGTCATACAAACGACATCATGTAGCCAGAAAGAGTAAAAACCCACCCTTGCGAAAGCGGTGTTGCGCGATTCACTTAATCTACGAAAAAAAAGAAGAAAAAGAGCCACAAGTCTCCCAATTCGTCGAGGCCCTGTCGGTAATGCCTCAATTCATCCCGATTTCGAGGATTACCGGAAACATCTGCACATCGTCAGCTGTCACTCCTACTCCTTCACGAGGCTGAACTGAACATCGCAGCGACCCGAAACCTCATATCATAGGCAACAATCTGGAGGGGAAAGTGGTACTTAGTGTGCCAAACTATATCGGATTGTCCTTGTACTCTACCCGTGGTGCTCGCAGTATCTTACATATCGCCACCCATTCTACACATCTTACTTACCGGTACTCGTACGATGGGCCCTTGGTGTCCTGTGCTCGTACAGCACTCGTACAGTACATACTATTTTAATTTAATTCCCACGCATCTTCATCTAGTCTGTTTAATTTTACCGCCCCTTGCAACCTTTCTCCAGATCCCCCACACGCTCGATCTAGAATAGGTACGGCTTAGATGTGCCTCTCATACTACCACTACTTGAGTACACCACAACATCCGCTAAATATATATATAAGATTAAAAAATCGAAGCGATCAAAAACGTGGTTGCCAAAGAATCCGCTTCTTTGGGCCCCGCACACCCCGAAAAATACGCTTATTTAGGCCTAAAGGGATGAGGCGTCATCACACGTGGTCACTCGACTTCTCCAACATCCCCTACCTACTGTACAGTACCTACCATGCACGATGGCCTCGCCGAGGGCCAGGCTCGGGCCCCAACCCTACCAAACTCCTGGGAGGATTTCAAATTTGCCGGAAACGAAAATAAAATAAAAGGTTCTACGGTACGTTTCTGCACGAACGAATAGGGGTGATAACACGAGGTGAAAGCAAGAAAAGCCCTATTTACGGAGCCTTATGGATCCTAGTATCAAGGTACGGTGTCTAGTGAGAGGGGAAGGAGGAGGAGCGCTGCGGACCTATGTGGCTTGTGTGGACGTCACAACACAAGAGTTCCTTACCACTACTCCATTATAACCCCCCTGTCTCAATATTCCAATACTTCGCCTTTATGTAGCACTCTTCGTAGCCCACAGTAGTGTGAAGGAAGGCCCTACGATAACCCCTCTCCCCCCAATGACCAATTTAAAATCCCTATTTCATTTTCCGATATCACAACTCTGGCACGTAACAATCACCATCCACACCACCACCCGAGCTGGCCTATGGCGGCTAATAGGCGAGATTTGTAGCTAAACCGCAACGAGAAAAGTACTCGTAAATACCACAAAGCCAGGCGAGGCTAGAACTTATCTATCGCACGGTAGCTTAGTTCAACATGACCGACTCGAGCCGGAGAGGCTAAGTTACGGCGCGAAGCAAAAAGTAAAGAAAAATGGAAGGAAAAAGAAAAAGAGAAGCTTTGAAGACTGACCGACCCGTCGCACTTATTACTGTACCTTGCCATAATTGTTTCTAAGCTGCTGTATGTACGAAAAAAAAAAAACCCTTGACTTTTTTCTTCGCGTAGGCTGCCGAATACCCCCCCACCTTTCCCCTACTGGCGCGAGGAAAAAAGAAAAAAGAAAAAAAGACACCTCGGGTCGTTGCGCTTGGCTGCCTCTATTTAGTTAAAAGTTCTCATCATCTGATAGCACTCGGCAGCAATCGAGTTTGGTTGGCCAACGCCACAAACCGCAGTGTTACTGTTGAGAAAGATCACGGCTACAGACACCAGCACTAGCCAGCCGGCCAGCGGGCAAGCTGATCGCTCCGTGGTTTCATCCGCACACTTCGTGCCTCCGCAACCTGAGACACTTACACCTGAGTTTTCTTTTTTTCTTTTTTTCTTTTCAGACCGTTGTTTTACTGGCACCTCTTTTATCCGTGTGAATACCGTATGGCAGGCTCATGCTTCGATACTGTTTGAGGATACTGTCAGCTTTTCTTTCTCCTAGTTTTTTTAGAGATCTTTTTTTTTCCCCTTCCCTTCCCCTCCCTTCCTAACTTCATTGGCTGGGTCACTAACTTCTCACCTCTGTTGTATAGTATCAATTGATCCATTTGATGGAGCACTGAGCAGTACCAGTGCTGACTTGGTCTGACAGCTGTCAGAACCTGGATCAGGGACCACGGTAGCCCGGAGAGCAGACAGGAAGGGTTCTACAGCAGCACAAATTTTTGAGTCCTCTCCAACCATATGATATTAGCTGAAAGAGGGAAAAGGTTCCTAGCGTAACTATAGCATTCGTCTAGTCTAGGGCTTCAAGTTTACTGAACAGCAGGCACGTAATGAGGACATGACATGGTTAACAATAGCGACAACCACAGTACCGGTACTTGTACCACAGTACTCCAAAAAAAAGAAAAGTAGCACATTCTAAGGACAAGCGATTGGTCCCTCATATATACTAATGCAATGCAGAAATCACCCTGTACTACCAGTATTCCGTGAACGAAGGATGAGCACGGCGAAAGAATCTTCGGAAAAACATCCGGTCTTCCCCGCTTTATGGCTGCTCGGAATGTGAGATATGAATACACGTTAGAGGAGGGGGGAGGTAGGGGGTGAGACGGAGGGTGGGGGGGCCTGACACCCGCCGGCAATGGCAATCATATGGTAAGCATAAAACTAAACGTCCGGTGGCCTAGCCTAGCGATCACTAGTGCGTGCACCAAAGTAATCGATGCCCTCTACCAGTACCGTACTCGAGTATCGTAGGTGAGTAACACAACCATCTGATACAACAACCTCAGAGATAGTGCTAAGGATACAAGACCAGCCAAACCCAACCTCGGACCTCACAAACTGAAAATAAAAACCTGTTTTTCTGTTTTTTTCTCTTTTTCCTTTCCTCTTTTTTTCATTTTTTTTCAAAGGACAATTGCACTCCCTTTCCTTCCCTTATTTTCCGTCCCGCCCTAAACCTGAGTCCTTTTTTCTCCTTTTATTCGTAGTTAGAGAAGGAATGATAATGAAAAAGTAAAAATGAGTTTTTTTCAAAAAAAAAAAAAAAAAAAAAAAAGAGGAGCGGGCATTGATTTATATGCAAGACACGCTCCATAAACCTTTTTCTACTAATCGCTATAAAGACCTAACCGTGTCGCTAAAAAGGAAAGGGAAAAGAGCTCTCCTCTCCTTTGAACGGTAAGAGATGTATAGTATGCATACTGCACTAGATGTTACTGGTACCGGTAAGGTTCTGTTCCAAATACCGTGAAACAGTGGAAAGGTTGAATTATTATTATTTGTTTTGGGGGGGGAGCAATCAATTAGAGATACAGTACACAACGTAGGCTCGAGATACAAGGAGAGCCCTACCAGCATTGACAATGTAGAAGCGTTTTTTTAAAAAGGACTACTATTGCATATAATACCACCAAAATTTAGCTCTTTTCCTCAGACAGAGGTGGTATGCAATGGCAGTTCTTTTTTAAAAACGCTTTAACACAACGAGCAGGGAATAAATGCTCCAGTTACGGCTATCCTTTAGCCCAGAAATGAGAGGGAGGGGCAGAGGACGCACGATGACGCTCGCCTGCCTTGATCCTGCAGCTGCCGCGTAACCAACCAGCCACTCAACAAAAGTTACCCTTTCGCAAGACCCTAGCTGTGCTGCGCCAAAAGGAAGGTTTTAAGAGAAAGAAATGTCATACAGCATTCTGAAGCGGAAGGAACAGGGAGTTGAAGGAAAGAAGGAAAAAGGAAAGAGGAAAAAATTGGAGGAAAGAAAGAAAAAGAAAAAGAGGGAAAAAGAGGAGAAAGAAAAGAAAAGAAAGAAAAAAGAAGGGCACGAATTAACCAAGTCTTCACAACGTTAAAACACCTCGTTGTATCATTCCCTTCGAATCAAAGATACAGGTTGCAATCACAATCATATTCAATATCTCTGCAGACATCATAAAATATTATACCAAAGATGCCAAACTGCATGAAGGACAGTATGGGGAAAGGAGCATGAGAGGCAGAGAGAAGGAGAGAGAGAGAACGAATATATCTGGCAAACCACTTTTTTCCCTCCCAACTTCTGAATTTGATAACCACATGCCAATTGGCCCGGTTCAGCGCTCCCTCTGTTTCTGCTCCCAATCAATGGAAAGAGGAGAAAAGGCATCACATATTTGTGCTCTGGTTTCCTCACCAGATTCCTGTCCCGCAGAAAGCATTGCCAAGCGCGCCAACCGCTGCATCAGCTATCTGCATCTGTTTTCAGAGACATTATGTCTATGACACCCTTTCTTTCTCCCTCTTTCCTTCATATTATTATTTCTTTTTCCAGAATGAACCCTTCTTCTCGACCGCAAGAACTCGAATAATTAAACCTCGCGCTAAGACGTCCAAAATTCCCTCTCTTGGATAACGGGGTGTGAAAGCACTGCGAAAACTGACCGCCTCAGCCCCAACTTAAGACAGAAAAAAACAAAAAAAGTGCCAACTTTGCCAGCAAAGGCAACTCCAACGTCTTAGGGCGAGCTTTAATTATTCGAGTTCTTATGATAGCTGTTTCCGCTTGCTAGCATGCATGTCTATCTTCGGGATAGATTCACGAATCATTTGTTCCGAAATGGATTCTTCAGAGATAGAGCTGTAGTTCGGGTGATACTGGGAAAAGATTTGAGGTCAAACAGATAGCTTTGCCCCCTTTCGGGTACATAATTTGGAATAAGTAAATGAATAAATGGTATGAGGGACGGCGGGGATGGGTGGGGAAGATGGGGAGGAGGGAAAGTTGGTGGTGGGGATGGGAGCACAATAAGGCAACTGGCCAACGTGATATGAGGGTCAAGTGCGTCAAGTTGCAACGGCACTGTGCGAGTAATGTTTTTTTTATCGATCAGAATTCAGCAAGACAGTGCTTTGGGAGTACAGCACCCGCAAATCCGGCGGGTTCCTTGACATAGCCCAAGCTTACAGTACAGTATCCTTTGTGCGCTCGGTACAGCGCAGCAATATCGAGGTTAAACATCAGCGTATGTTCTTAAGCGAAACATTAAAGCAGGATAAATCACTTGTGCTCGTTCTGGGCAAACAAACACAAGCCCGTAATGGCAAAAAACTCTCCTTGTTCTAGAAATGAAATGGTCGAACCACATTTTAAGCACTGAATGGAGACAGTCCATTGATTATTATCCAGCAAGCTCCTGCTGTGCTTTCCTAAATTGATTTAAACCGGTCTAGTCCGGTCATTGCCATTACGATGGGCTGGCTGTCGATCTAGATAGCTCAACTCCTAAAAATGGTTATAGCGAAATTTTGCGTGTCCTTCATTGCTCCCCTACTGGTAAAAGTTTCGGAATGCTTGTTCACCCAGCACCGTTTCATCTAAGAACGCACGTGGGCGCTGGACCTCGATGGTGGTCAGGGATTGGGGAAAAAGTAAAGGGAAGAGAAGTGGCTCCTGGATTACCGGCATTCCGTCTTCATCACCTAGCCCCCGTCCCATGTTCCAGATGAATAAGCCTCGTGGCGTTCGCCAGGCCCTGGAATGAATCCCAGAGAAGCCCGTAGGGATACCACACGAGAGGGAAAAAAAGAGAGCTCACTCCTTTCCCTCTCTTTCTTCTCTTCCTTCTTTTGTTTTTTCCACCTGTTTTCACCTGTTAAATCTGTGGCCCGATCCTGTCTACCGTACTTGCATCGCAACGTATCCCGTATCCCGTATTCCGTATCCCGAACCGTACGAGTACCATTGTGGCGAAAAAGAAGAAAAAAACAAAAGGACACAAAGTCTCAGCTTTTCTCTACGCAAGCCTAGCCCATTAGCCCAAAAATGTGTTTTAGTGGATGGCTTGCTCTCCAGTCAGTATAACGGTTGAAGTCTATAGTACTGCATCATATCAGTGCAGCCTCGAGCACAAGTTTACACGCTAGGAAAGAATTCCACAACGACATGTTTTATCGACGCATCTGATCCCGGGCCCAACCAACCAACCGACCAACCAACCAGTCTTCCCATTCGCACCCTGGTAGCAGCAGCAGAAGAAAATACCGGTAAACAGCTTCCATCTCTCCCGTGCTCAGGTCATACTTGTGCCGCAACTTTTCTCAAACCGTATCTATACCGTACTAGTACAGCATCTTAGGTAAGCGCATCCAAGCAACTCAATTCAATTCACACAACCCTCCAGTTCTACGAGATAATACCGGTACACTCTTAAACGGGGGCGCGATGAAGACAGGCGGGTGACAAGCAGGGGTACTCAATCCATCAAAATAAGGTAACAAAAATACCTATTTCTGATCCCCTGTCCCTGTTCATCCCCCGCGAGTTTTCGTTGTGCCCCCCCGTCCTTCAAGAGTGCGCAGGTATTCCCTCTTCTTGCTCTACCCGTAAAATCACGTGAAATACACTATCTCCGTCAGCCCTGTAATCTCCGGACTTAGAGGCGTGTTGGATCTCATTAACTTAACCAGTATTCGCAATCCTATTAACTTGTCAAACCGAATGTATCCTAGGCTGACGGGCTGATTCCCACCGATAATCTGAGAGTCGATTCCACGAGATTTACAAGCACGGTTAATCTCGCCCCTTGAACCCCCACCCCTCGGATCACCTACCGGTAGCGCAATAACCAGGGCTCACACTGCCCTCTACACAGGATGAGTGCAGGAGCATTTACTAGGGACTTTGCGATTTCGCATCCAGAGTCAAATCCTCGCAATCTGGTTGGTCCGTAATCGCATTTGCCTCACTGGATAGGGATGCTTCCTGTGTGGACGAATATATTTTGATTATCTCACATCCAGAGCCTTTTCGCAAAGTCTCCACCAGACTATCATTCGCTTTCTCTTTGGGGCTAGCCTACTTTTGGGTGTATAGAAATGTGCTATTTTCATAAATATAATATCACGATACAAGTACAAGTATACTTTTATCGCGCATACCGAACAGGGCCGTGAAAAAAAAAACCTCGACGCTACGAGCGTACTCGTCACAAGCAAGAAGTGCCCGGAAACAGGTAGTATGTTTTGTAAAGGTGCTCAGATACAGAGATATTTTACCATCTACTCGAGAATACCTTTAAGCCCTGTTTCCGGATGCTTCTTGCCTGGGCGAGAAACGGTACTCGAGTACAACATCATAGAGCAAAGTACCCTGCAATACTCATACTCCTACATACATACATACATACAGTAGGTACGTGCACGCCGTAAAAACTCGAAGAATAAAGACAAGTGCACTAGAATGTCGTAGTTTCCTCTCCTAGTAATGCGCTGATTATACTCCTTTTGTTTTGTCTCAACTGAACGCTGAGTTCGCAGCACTCCCTCCCCTTCCGTGTCGCCGAGAAGGGGAATTCTAACGTCCTAGAACATTCGTCCTCCATTCGAGCTCCTGCAGCACCCACTTCCCCAACCCTTCCGCGTCTCCCCGTCTGTCCTTGATCCTATTTGTACAACCCTTCAGCCCCCATGCCCAATACTGGTAGTCCCATTACCCCAATTGAACACACCCCTACCAGTACCGTACCATACCCAACCCTGCCTGCCTCTACAAGTACAACTCGCGGGCACGCGCAACGGTAGAAAACGAGTAACATAGCCGAGCACTCGAGTCTAATGTCCATAGCGCCCAACCTCCCGTTTTGGGGCGAGATTTTAAGTTCAGTGTTGTGGGGAAGCTGGCATCATAGAGCATAGTGGGTGTATACAAGGGTAGGAAACCATCAACCGGAACTGGCTGGGATGTGTTTGGCTGGTCAACCTCAAGCAACTTCTCCACAACTTCCCGCTAGCCCCTCGTGTATAGAATGCTGTAGGCTAGGTTATGTTATCATCGGGTAGGTTAAGTACTGCGCGGTGCGTCTCGGATGGTATAGGTGTCGGGGGAGATGTTTTCGTACGTGTACAGCATAAGACCGGGATTATTTTGTAGATTAACTTAAATTAACTGTTCACTAACTTTATCTGGGGTGCCTATGTGGTGCGAGAGCGACAAGGAAAGCAAGCAAGCAAGTAAGCGCACATAGTCCATGCAAAGTACCACAAGCATGAATATATGAAGGGAAGAAAGAGTGGAGGATGGATTGATAGAGGGAGCGAGGGTCATGGATGTAGTTCAAATAGCCACGGTTGGGTGGTGGTCCCGAAATAGTGTTCGTGCATGTGGGGAGGGAAATCATGTGGAGGGGGTGGTGGTTTATGCATTGGTTAATGGACTGTGAGGTTAGGGGGGTGATAGTTGTGGGAGATATGTATGTGCAGTACTATACTTGCAGATGTGTGGTTAGGTGCAGGTGTGGTGGTGGTGGTGGTGATGGTGATGTTCTCTTGCGCCTTCCCTTAACTTTTTTTTTAGCCCTAATCTGATGGCGCGATGGTGGTAGCTTTTGAGTTGGTATTGCTAGATTAATGAGTATGGTGCATTCCCCCCCGGTCCCCCCCTCCATATGCTACTCCTGACTCACAGTACCAATCCAGTCGCGACAAGGTAATGACCGGACAAGAAGGTAATTATTTACGTGTGATCTACGTTTTATCGGCAAAATTGATTCCCGCCTTGTCCGGTCACTACCTTGTCATGGTACATCGAGGATTGCTTTTTCTTGGTAATCGGGAATGATGCGAGGGATTGAACGAACGAACGAATGAATGAATGAGAGAAATGGACTCGCAGGGGGGAGAAAGAGGCATAGCATAATTGAACTACTCATTCGGTATTCGGGGATTTCTCTCTCTTTTTAGGGGCCTTTGGGGTTATGGGTATGGTGATTGTTGAAATGCGATGTTTCTCCTTCTGGGAAGCTTGAAGACCGGTTGGAGGAAACGGACTGCATGAGGTTGCGACCACGATGATCGACCATGCAATTGCAACCACGTACCCCAATTTTCCCCCACTTGATATCGAGTGGGTTGTTCTATCGTAAATTTTTTTATCGTCTTAATTATCATTATTTTTCTTCATTACTCTTCACCTCACCAGTTACCCGTATGACGGATAACTCCAATCTCAATGTCTCCACTCGCTCTCTATCCTCACACTTTCCCCATTGCCGTATACCGTTAACCGACCGATTATGTGTGTTGGGATCCATATCTTGGTACCCTACACCGGTCTTGTAACTGACGTTTGAGTTCTGGGAGATTAGGAGAGGGAAAGATGAGAGATATATTACGGTACTCTAGCGGTATATTATTAAAAACTCTCACCTGAACCCAGGTGTATCGCTTCCTTATAGTGGGGGCCACAGCCATCTTGTGATCCCATTTCGGCTGAACCATTTCGTAAACATCATTATCATTATCATCATCATTAATCCATTTTCACATACAACCTTTCTGCTGTCTGTCTGGTGTGTGTAAGCTGTTGTGGGTATTACATTTACATCCTTTCTCGCAAATGCAATCCTTGATGCGGGCTGGAGAGAAAATAAAATAAGCAAAGAAGGGAAGAATCCCACTGTGGCACGATATCGTACTCGTTCAGAACGGGGAGGGGAGAATGGGATCAGGAGGGCTTCTTCCGTATGACATTTTACTCATTCGGCCGGTTGGCGAAAGGGGAAAATAAGGAAAATTAACACCAGCGCAAAACTCGTGGCCGCAACTGTTCGGGTTTGAACGGCTACCTGCGCCGAGAGGTGGTGATACAAAAGCGTGCCGCTAGGAGCAACTCCAAGCCTTTCCCTTATGTTTTGCTTTTCTTATTTCTTGCCCTTTCTTTTCTTTTTTTGTGTTTTTTTCTCTCCCTTCCCTACGCTCCTATCTCTCGCTGCATCAGTGTTTCCGCAACTCGGGGTGGTGGGAAGGTATGAGCGACGGGGCATCGGTATGGATAAAGCCCGCTTTCTCATCAGACGAGGCGAGCAGCGGCTACTTAATTGGGGACATACCTAGTAATTGTGTGCTTGTGTGCTCGTCTTGTGCATATGTAATTCTTGCGCCTTGGGTGGAATTGCCTAGTGTCTGTAGAATTGGATTATGGGATTATTCGGGCGATGCAAAAAATTCGAAAACTGTGGTCGTGGAGTTATGAAGCGGGGTGCTGGGTATAGCACCGGTAAGAAGACACGGTGGGGGGGCACAAAGAGGAAGGGAATAAAGGGAGAAGGGTAACTGATGAGCCAAATGGTAGACATGACCCTATTGGTGACAGAGCTGGGCGTGCTGTATGCTGGGTAGTGGAGAGAGAGAGGGAGGGGGGTGTATGATAGGAAGGTGTAGTGGGAGTGAGGGGGTGGGAATAGCCCGCCCCGAGAGACAGACAGTGTGCAACATGGTGTACCGCACCAAAGCACCCTGGGTGAAGGGGTGAAAGGGGAGGGGTGAAGGGCACTGATGAGGTCGGGTTTGAGGGATGCGAACGCTCTAGCCACCGCATACAAGCAATTACCACGTCCCCGTTTTCTGTTGCGAACGGACCTTTACAGCCCCGACCTGCTGCCACGGTAGACCCTCCTGCATCATCGTCTCGAGCGAGGGCACGAACGAGAAGTGAAAGAGTGAAGAGAGTGGATTGGGAAAGGATTGATAGTTCGAGAAAAAGAGTGAATGGGCGAGAGGGAGAGGAGATATTGAAGTTTTGAGGCCTAGAAAGAGGGAGGAAGGGGGGAAAAATAAGAAAAAAAATACTGCACTGTGCAGAGGGAACGAGACGCTCGTACTGTACCGAGCACTTATCAGCACCAGCAAGCACGCTCCAAGCCTCTTCCTCCCACCAGCACTGGGGAGCCGAAAGACTTTGGCCTGGCTTGTGCGACCTCAGGTAGCGAGAAGCTGACCGGAAAAGCAAGCTAGTTTCCCAACGTTCGATCGACAAGACAGGATTTCTGCTTTTTTCACTTCCACGTACAAGTGAAAGTGTGAGAAAGTATCATTGTGTTGCATCTGTCTCAATATTTTTTCCTTCTATTATTCCCTATCTGCCAGTCGGTTTTCCTTTTCTTGAAGCCTTTTTTTTTCTTCTTTTTTCTTCTTTAGAGAGAGAAGGGAGAAGAGAGAAGAGAGAAGAGAGAGAGAGAGAGAGAGAGACAAAAGACAAGAGAAGTAAAGAGGGAAATATCGAGAACAGGCGGATCTTTGCGGTGTTGGGTATCGCTGTCTACGGTCTACGGCGAGGATTCATATTCTTCTTTCCCCACTTCTATTCCTTTTCTTTTTATTTATTTACCCTTTTGTGGGTAGGAGGAATTGAGATAGAAGAAAAGCGGAGCGGAGCATTGCAAGCTCGTGCTCCGGGTGCGGCCGCCTTCCAGCGATTCGGGGGGGTTTTTTTTTTCAATTTCGGAGGAGCTCGTCCACAATATTTTATTTTCTGCCCTTTTATTTTTTTATTTTTTTAGATCTTATTCTTAACTTTGCTCCTCACTCCTACCTTTTCCCATTTTTTTATTTTTCCTGTAGTGACTTGATTCCATATTTGACCTTTTACTCTTTGACTGCTCTACCCAAATTTTCGCGGGGGCCAGGACAGGGGGAGGGAAATTTGTGGTGGTGGTTGTGGTTCAGTGGATAAAAACAGTCAGTCAATCGGCCGGTCCATGGTGGAAGTTGGTGGTTTAGTGGTGGTCTCTGCATCAACCGCCCTTTTTTTTTTTGAAGCGAGAGGAAAGGCGTCCCCTCCTCTTTGAAAAGAACAATCCGGGGTTCGCAGGTGGGTGTTCACGGTCTATCATCATCACGTCGCTCGTACAGAATATCGCATCTAGATAATATCCGATCAGGCCTGCTTGCTGCCCTCGCGAACGCCTGGCGCACCCAGCGCCGATCCAACTACCGGGAGGAAGGACGACTGCCGCCCCCGCCGCTGCCTGTCGCTTTGCTTGCTTTCTTGCTTGCAGTTCTTACTCTCTTTTCTTCAAGAGCCTCAAAGTTGCTCTCTCACGACTTCAGACGTCTTCCCTTCTACTGGGGCCACTGGCCTCGACCTGTTGCGACTGAACTCGCCCGGTTCCCCCCACCACCCGCCAATCAACTTTGGTCTATTGGAAGGGGTCAGGGTACTCTATTGAGGGCCTGCTTCGACTGTAACTAGTCAAGTAGTGAGTTACCCCATCCACATTATTTTCTCATCTAATGGTATTTTATACTCTTTCTGCCTATCATTTATTCTTACACTCAACTGTTATGGGGAGGGGGAAGGGGGAAGGGGGAAGGAAGAAGAGGTGTATTTTTAAGCTAACAACTGCGTTGTCTTTTCTGCTCAGCGCTCAGCGCTCAGGACAAATAGAAAGGAGGAATACTCATACAGTATTCGTTTGGTTGGAGTCTTTTTGGGGACGAAAGGCTTGACTTGTGGGTCAAATTTCATTCCTAAACCACTTCCCTCACCCGCTTGCTCACCGGCCTTGCCTACAGCCTATCTACACTTAGTGCTGTTGCTACCACTACTACTGCCACTACTACACAACTACTATTACTACTACTGCTGCCACTACTACTACTATACTACTGCTGCTACTACTACTATACTACTACTCCTACTGCCGTTACTACTACACTGCGAATAATCTCTTGTTTTCACCAGATTAAAGCTTAATTCGCCTTTGCATGATTACGCCATTACCGTTGTTGAACAGATTTTTTCCCCAAAGTGTTACTTTTCCTACTTCGATCTACTTATCACCGTTCTTCTCTACTTCATCGCTACTATTATCACATACAAACTATACCTATACATATACCTCGCAACCATTTATTCAAAAAAAACTCCTCGTTCTGTACGATTGGAAACTGAATGACTGGAGTGTTTGGTATATCATCATCATCACCACACCCTTCAGCTCATTTTACTCTACAACAAGCACGGTGTCCTGTTCTGCCAGATTGTAGGCTAGGGTCATATATTTGTGCTCGGATCACACAATCCAAGGTTTGTCTCTCCCGATGCACACACAACCCTTTTTTTTTCTTTTTTCTTCCCTTTCTGAAGAGACCTCCTGGGGTATTCCTTTGGTTCCGCTAGCCCAGTTACCGTTTTAGGCAAGGCATTATAGGAAGCTCTAGGTTATATTTGATCGCGGCTCTCTCACACTTGCTTCTCTGCAAGAGCTTCTTGCTCTTCAAGCACTTTATACCCTTTTCCAAACTCTTTTTCCCCTCTGTTCCTAAGCTTTGGATATATGTTCCACTCACCTACTATACCCTTTACCTCAGCCTTGCGTTGCTCCCTCCACCCCCCCAAGCAACCCACTCCTTCAGGTTCTCCCCACACCACCCCATATTACAGCCCTCCCCGCGCACCATTCTGAGATAGTCTACTTGCCATCATTTCATCCGATCTTTGTTGAATTTGTTTTTAACATAATTTCCTTTTCTCCAAGAGGTCGGAAAGTAAGCGCCTTTCTCGATGTCGGAGACTAGCGGCCGCAACCCACATCCTTATGCCCCCGCTGCTCAGGTTCCTCAACGGCCAGTTCCCGATGGGAATGGTGCACACCCGGTCCCCCACGAATCTATTGCTGCCTCATTCAATCATTCCAACGACCCGTCCCTCTCTCAAGCCCATGGATCGATAGATGAAAGGGTTATGAATAGCCACAACTCTGGTGAGCAGAACTATCACTATTCGGATGCACCCTCTTCGACTCCTAGAACTGCTTATCCTAATGGCTCGCTTGCAACAACTGCCCAAAAATGGTCGCCATATTACCAGGGGCAGTACTCGAGTCCTACAAGCGATCATGATCAACCGCGTCATCTTCAGCACAACGTTTCTCCTCTGAATGCTCAATTTTCCCCTCAACAAGTACAGCACGGATGGGAATCAACAACACGGCCCATTGTTTCAAGACAACACTCTGCTTCTTCTCATGATCCAAACTTCGCTCACCCTCACCATATGACACACCCACCTCCTTACAGTATGACACCTCCGTCCTATAATCGTCCGCCACATAACCCTGTTGAGCCAAACACCGCTGCGCCATCCCCACCAAATCAATATCCGAGTTCCCCTCGAACTCCCCAAGTAAGTCAATTACCTGCAACCAATGGCTTACCAGCTCCTTTGGGCACAAGAGCCTCTTCGGCTGCCAGGGTAGTTCCATCTATGCCCGCGCCAGCCATGAACGGGCACCACCAACACCATGAATCACCACAGAACGATCTCCGGAGGGAATTCCATCAGCCCCAACATCCCAACAGTACTCACCTTTCGTCTGACCGGGTAATGTTTGCGGAGCCCAATCATGACTCGTCAGCTCGATATTCTCCGCTCAATGCTTCTGTTGCTGCTAGGAGGCCTTCCGATCTGGATATACGTCCAGATTCGAGGGATCGAGTAGCCAACCCATATGGATCACTGACCCCTGTAAATCCACAGAACTCCTTCTATTCTTCGAGTTTACCGTTATCTCCTGGATCAAAGGTTACATCGATGAGGAATGATAGTGGTAGTATTAGCGCTGGTGGTCATTTTCCACGTGGCTATCACGATAGTTATCGTTATCCGGATAGCCATAATACTGAGAGGCACCATTCAGGAGACCATAGATACCCTATCGCCCCGAGTCAATTGGGGGCTCAGAAGCGTAGGCTACCAATGGAGCCTCGAAAACAGTCCCCTCGCAGGGCTTCAAATGTGTTGAATGGCCATCCACATGGCCAATCGAATGGCCGTGATTCAGTTCCTGATGATACAGACGATGAGGATAATATAAAGATAGAAACCATGTCGCGAGCTTCGAGTGTCAGCCCAACGACTACTCGAAATGTTCAACGGGTGCGGAGGGACAGTATGGATTCAGTTGGCAGCACAGAGAGCGCGAAGGATGGGAGCAAGAAAAGAGGGGGGCCGGTTTTCACCGACAGCAACGGGAGGCAGCATTATGAGGAGGACGTGTTACCACTTGGGGTGGAAAACGAGATACCTTCGGGTTGGCAGATGGGGACTGGGAAGAAGTGCCTTAGGAAGCTCTTGCCTCTGCTAAAGGATGGACTACCCGTGTTCCCAGAATGGGGGCTCACTTCTGCTGGCAAAGCCAGGCAAAGGCTACCAAAGGCCTGTGCTAGCTGCCGGACAAAGAAGATCAAGTGTGTGTAAGTTGTCAATGTTTGCCTGAAATTCTGTGATGGAGTTGCTTCCGACTCTGGTTTGTTCTTCGCTAACTGTTGTCTGTGGTATCCCACAGTGAGAGTGAGCAGGACGAAACCAAGTGCCAACATTGTGTGAAGATGAAGATCCCTTGCAGCCAAGACCAGTGAGTCTCTCATATCATGTTTTGATCACGCGCTCCTTCACGTTCAATTATTTGCTAAGACAATCAGAAGGGAGGAGAAACCAAGCCGGAAAAACTCCAAGAAACTCTCTGGGGGAAAGAAGAGGAAGGAGTCAGACCACGACAATATTCCGGGAAGTTCTGCCTCGCCAGGAATTATTCCCCCAAATGGTGTTGGGAGTAGCCAGATGGGTTCTAGGAAGCGCAAACCATCAGAGGATGGCCAAGGGGGTAGTGTTGTTCCTAAACGTGGGAAATTGTCGAGGGGAAGCTCGTTTTCTACTGAACCACTAGACCTTAAAACCTCCGGGCTGGATCGTTCCAGAGAAAATCCAGTGATGCACCCAAGGCACCCGCACCCACGACCACAAGCAACTCCAATACAGGGAGAAAGACTAATGTTTGCAACATCGGGTGCAGGAGTTGTTCCATCGAATGATATCGAAGATGATAGTGTTCCGCCTGAAATGTCGAGACGATATCATTCTAAGCAACTGGCAGAGCAATATTCTGGGTATGGTCCGGGGGGGCGCGTGGGCGTTGGAACAGAAACTCCTCCACACTCATACGCTTCCGCTTCTCCCTCTACGTCGGTATCAAATGCTGGACCTGAAACTGCCCCCTATGGCACGAGCGTTGGCACCTATGGAAACAATATGAAAGGAATGAGGTCGACGCCAACGGTAATGGATACGCCACCTTTATCGTCGATACCACGGTTGATGAGCGAAGATCCAAGGCACAATTTACTTCCTAACCGTGAACATATGGACCACCTAGTTGAGATCTATTTCACACATGTATATTCTCAAACATACGCGTTTCTGCATAGGAAGACGTTTGAGGAAAACATGGATAAGCACCTTCCTGTTCTACTCTTTTCATTGTGTGCTGTTTCGGCAAGATTTTCGCCGTCATTGTCAGGGTCTGAGGAAAGCTATGCCACTCTGGCAAGAGAGGAGATCTTGAAAAATTATGACAATAACTGCATTGAAGTCGTTCAAAGTATGATTCATATGGGATTACATGATTTCGGGAGCAATAACGGGCATAAAGCTTGGATGTTTGCTGGTATGGCAGTCAGGATGGGGGCTGCTTTGAACTTGAATCTGGAGAATGGGAGAGCGAAGGGCGCTCAAACAACTATAGCTAGGGAGGTAGCACGGAGGACCTATTGGTGCTACTATTTGATGGATGTTAGTTGCCTTAGTTTCCCCGACCTTACTCCTCTATAGCACTAATAGGCATAAAACATAGCGATTGAACAGCTATGGTGTGGCCCGGCCTTTTCTCACGCAAGATCACGACTGCCATGTTCAGCTTCCCTGCAACCAACCGTCATTCAATGATGGTAAGTCCGTTATCACTGAACATCTTCTGGGACCAAATCCCTACTGCCGCACATCTGGAACCACTTATATGGGAGCGATGGCATTTCTTGTTCGAGCTGTTGGAATATGGGGCAATATCCTGAAACAGATTCATATGTCGGCGTTTGAGCTCAACCGGGACAAAGATACCGAATTCCGGCGACTGATTGAAAGTCTGGAAAACTGGAGGAAAACGTTACCAACTGGTCTTCAGTATTCGAACGAGAATCTTGCTGGTCAAATTGAGGTGGGTACTGCCGGTGCTTTTGTCATGATGCATGTCATGTGGCACACTGCCATGGCATATGTGCATAGGTATGTCCGGTCAATGGGAAATCTGGCAGATCTAGCCGGTGAAGTCGGCCCAAACAATCAAGTTATACAAAGCATCCGTAAGACATTTGTTCACGCAGATGCTGTGCTGCTTATAATGTCGCATGTTTACGAACGGAAGTTAGAGGCACAAGCGCAGAATCGAAGTTTGATTGTCAATGCGCCTTTCTTGGGGCAAGCTATATCGGACGCCTGCGAGATCTCTATGATAAGAGCAAGGGAACTAAAGGGGGAACACGGTGGGGCCGGGGCCCAAAAGCAGAGGGTATTTACTGGGCTGGGTTGGTTGAAGGAATTGAGGAAGTACTGGAAGCCAATGGAGGGGATCTACAAGAAGCTACGGAAGTCTTGCAAGGCGTTGGAGAGAAACCTGTCCCAGCCACCATCAGCCCGCTTAAGGAATGACATGATTCCATCTCCCGACTCAGGCGCCGGGAGCCAGGAACTTAATAGTATCTCGTCATTTCCAATGTTCCACTTCCCAATCGATGCGGGAATGTACGACCTACAGCCCCATCCGGATGCCATCAACCAACCTTTGCAACCTATGACTAGCCAACAGGCTTTGCCATTCGCTGGCATTGCTTATACTGTCCCTGAGCGTTACTATGAAGCCGCATTTGCAGATCATAGTATGAGCCTATACACTATCGCTCAGGAAGAGGGTGGATTTCCTAATTTATACCTCCCTCACACCGATGTGGATATGAGAGCTAGCATGGATCCAATGCCAACTACTCTTGCGCCATCCAGCGACTACGACGTAGGCATGGCCGGGCATGGAATGCTCAATTCGTCTTCTATGCCATTGGTAGATTTACAGGGGGGGTACGAACACATGGATGCTCAGCCAGATATACCTGAGGGCCACGACCGCAACCACGAGCTCGATAATAGTGAGCTTGAGGACGATGAAGATACTGACAACGAGGGGGATGGGAAAGCGGGGGAAGCCGGATCACCAGCACCCAATAAGAAGGAAAATGCACAACTCCCTAGTATTTCGACCATGTATTTTCATCCCACAGCTGTCCGGTGTGGGGGATTGTCCGATGTTTCGGGTTCTGACAGTTCTGGTCCTGAAAGCCGCCGGCCCAGCGAAGTGGCACCAGTAAAGCCTGAAACCAACCGCATGGATTTACTACACCTCCTAGTGACTTCAGAGGACGTCACTCAAGTGGTCAGTAGGGCGGTAGCAACTCAACAGAGTGGTACAGATCTTGGCACAGGAAAGGCAGGAATAATGGTACCAGATGATGGTACATTGGTGGGGGAGATTAATGTCGATAATAGTAACGAGGATCGTGGTTAATTCAGGACTATCAATAGTTTTGGAGAAACAGGTTGGAGCCCAGGAGTTTTGTGTTTGTATTTTGTTTCGTTTCTTTCCATTTACTTTGTTTCGTCCTCCATCCGACTTATGTAGGGTACTTTATTCAGCGTGGCGATTTGGAGTGTTCCCCCCCCCTTTATTAGCTTCATTTACTTTTTTATTTTCTAAATGGCCCGCGTATTACGGGCCCACTCTTCTCTCTTCTTTATATCAGGGGCTTATCTGTTTTGTATTTTCATCGCAAACTCTCACGGCTGGGTATGGTTATTGGTAATCGACGTTTTGTCTTGGGGAGCCTTACACCGGTATTCAAAGCTTGTGGGTGCTGCAGAGACCTTGTAATTCCTTTATAAGGAGGGGCTTATTTATCTTGCCCGCTCCTTGTTCTACTCTTCCCCCTTACTGACCCCTCCTTCTACCTTGTCGATAGATACCGTTTTTCTTCCTTTACATCACGCTTAATAGGGGTCTTGTATGGAGGTTGGTGGGGAGGGGGGGATATATGATAACGGATGGATGGATGATGGACGAACGAACGGAGGGGATAGGGATCAAAAAAAAAGCATATTTTCCATTCTTGTGTGTCCTTTCTATTTTCTGTTTTTTCTTTATCCTATTTGATTTGGTTTGATTGGTTAGTCAACTAGTTGGACGATTGGCTGGTCGATTGATCGATACAAAAACTGTGTCTTGCGGTAGCATAGGGGTAATCTAGAGGCTGACTCTGTTTTCTGTTTTTTGTTATTCGTATAGCATGATAAGTTACTTGTGGGATACTATGGTTGCATGGATGAATACGGAGTACGGTACTATAGCAGAAACTATCGTATACTGTTATAATATATCGCAGACACCTCCGCCGATTAATTAATTTTTAAGGTGAAGTCCGTCGTGCTCTAGTTCAAACCTCAACATCACAGCCCCTCACTCGCACACTCCTCCCGCTACCCTCTCCCGTCTCACGGCCTAAGCCGGACGTCCGCAGCCAGTCACGGACCGCATGTCTCACTAAAGCAGTCACAAGCCCCAGCACCCGTGTCTTCAAACCCAACACAACAAACCCGCCCGCTAAGTTATGATAAGCACAGAATCTGCAGGGCCAACCGATAGTGTACTGTACGCACCGTACGGTACCGTATGCCCTTCTGTTTTACTTTTTACTTTTTTTATTTTATTACTTTTTTTACTTTTTTAACCACGCCATTGGTGAGTGCGGTGGCGCCGCCCTACCGTGCAGGCACCGGTAGTCACCGCACGGCAAAAAGCGTATATCATATAACGTTACTAGAGTGCCCACACGTTGCATGTTTAGTCACTCGATTCGGGGGTTAGGTTAGTGGAATTCTGGAAGTAGGTAGGGCTTTGCCCGGCCGCTGGCAGTAGTGGGGGTACTGTATGCTGGGGTTTAGGAGTTGGATGTGGTAGGGCTGTGAGTGTAATCTGGTGGTCGGAAGTACCGTAGTGGGTGGGGTTATTGGTTGGTCGGTCGCCCGTTGGCTAACTAGTTAGCTAGTTGGTTAATTTTGGCGAGCGAGATGAAGGGAGTTGGTACCGGGCTTGTGGGTTTGCCTGGGTTACTGGGGGGTAGGGCGGGTGTCGGAACTTGGAATTGAAAGGTGGGTTTGGGGGGTTGGGTGGCATTGTGCTTGTATATCCAGTGGGGGTTGGGTGCTGTAGTTTGCTGGTAAACTGAGGGGGTATAACGGTGTGGTGTCAGTGTGGGAGTGTTGACGCTACGGCGGGTAGGTAGGTGCTTGAGTAGGTAGGTAGGGGGTGTTTGGTTGGGTGGTTGAGTTGTTGAGTGGTGAGTGGTGAGTGAGTTACGGCAGTGAGTTAGTGTCCGTGCGGACGGCATGTCGATGACGTACTACCATGGTGCCGTACATTTTCGGGTTAAAAAATGGTACCGTAGAGTTGGTTTTCGCTTGGTTTAGGTGGTAGGGCCTACAAGCGCCTCTCTGGGAGTTCATGTGGGAGATTAATTGCCGATAGGGGTATTGGTGCGGACTTGCATAGGCGGGTACAATTAAGATCGGGGGGAATCGTTTTTAATGCGATCGTGGCACAAGTACTGTTCAATTGGCTGGTATCGCTCAACCTGAGGATTATTTTCGGGATTTAATAGTTATAACTTGGCATTGGTAGATATAACTTGTGGCCCCTCGGATACAGTTTTGAGGAGTGCCGTAATCCCCCGAATGTATAATGAGCATAATAATGTGGGGCGCGCGAGTGTACTCGCACTTCGTGGCAAATATATCCCTCAAGCCCGCGTCTTGATTCTGGCACTGAAGTTAGTGGTGAATATGGAGGAAGGGATATTTAATGGAGGAGGGGGATTAATCTTTAGGGATCATCAGGAGACCATCCTCCAGGCATCGGCTGCGATCAGAAGAATTAGGACTTGTCCTCTTGTTTTCTTTTTCTCTTATCTTCTGCATAGTTTTCGTTGATAAAACTGGAAACTTATTTTCTTCAGCTCTCCGTGCTTTTACCTATTCTGGTGACCTTCAGACAGCGGCTCGTGCCCTGTTGACCACCGTCACCGAGACCACTCGTTTTAAGTTAGGCAGTTGCAATTTACCAGGCACATTGGAACTGTGTCTTAGACAGGTTTCCATTCCCTGAAAAGAACCTTCGGACCCGGGAGACTCTCCTACGGTACCTTTAGCGTAATAGTGCACCACAGGCTAACGGCCCATATATGGCTGTGGTATTGTTTTATCTAGCTTGCGTAGGGGGCATGAGAATCGTAACTGTCTCCTGTTTCATTTTTCTTTTGAAGGTGGCTGGTATCACTAGTTTTATATGGTGCTGGGAAATATTAATGTTGACTCTCTACATTACAAGGTATAATATCATACCTGCACGGAGGGCCCGGACATTTAGGGTTAAAATTGGTATGGGGGCTCAGATGTGCACGGGGGATTTGCCATATAAATATACGATCCCTGTGTCAGGGTTCTCCATGCCGGTATCTTGTACTTGTAAGCTCTGCAAGGGTGGGTAGGGCTTCTGCTAGAATTTTAGCAGAATACCGGTACTTACTCAAGATAAAAACAAGTATAAAGCTAAATTACTGGGTCGATAGCGTGACTTGGTCATGAGAAACCCTGACCGGGGTGGATAGAGTGGGTTGGTAGTGGTTAACCATCTAAGGGGCTCGCCCCTCACTAGGAGCCCTAGTAGTAACCCCTCCCCCACTAACAGCAATCATGGTTCGTAATCGAAAGTGGGATTGGAGCAGAAGGCGCAGAGAGTCCAGAGCTGGGTTGAGAAGGCCGATATATTAGGAACCTGGGTAGGGGGTCCTGTGCCCCACTGCGGGGGATGGGATCCGGTTACCTGCCCTAATAAATTCGGTGGCCGGACAAGAGGTTTTATCACCTGGAGAGGTGATAATGCTGGATTCCTTACATTTTGGCGAACACTACTTGGTAGGAGTGACTGCAAGGCGATCTTTCTAATGCTGGTACTATTATGGTACTAGTGATCTAGCCTAGGATGTGTTGGATTGCCTATCGGGTATGCAGTTATTGGGCATATGGGGATGAGAGGTGTGCGGGAATTGAGCAAATAGTGATGGTTAATTTTCACATCCTACAATTGCAACCTAAGTCTCTAATTAGGTAGGAATTCCTGCCAATGGCCGAGTGACTGGAAGCGTAGCCATTAATTAAATTTACTTATAGTGGAAAACAATGACTAGGATCTAGGGAGACGTTTTATAGGTGGTCTACTCAAATTCTCCATCGCCCTTATTCTCTACATTACCACATATCTGCTATGGCCGTCCGGCTGCTTGATCGAATAATATTTCCGGGGTCGGAGGTAGTGGTGAGGCAGTGACCGACAATTACTCTTGCTCCGCCATATATCCTCGGGTAAGTTAAGCCTATAGCCTTATTAAGCTAAGTTGGCTAGAGCCTGAGGTCAGGCTCGTGGGAAACACTATCTCCTGGACTGCTGAAACGTACGTGGAAAATTTTGTGCAGCCCCTGTCAGTGTCTAAGACAGAGATGACTAAGATGCCATTACAGTGTTCTTCAGTGATGGTGTAAGTAGGTACGATCATATTATAGCTAAAATTAGTTATAATCAGACTCTGAAGTTTGCATGTCTACGAATTTATAGTGACTAACAAAATTTGTTTGTTATCGTAACCTATGCCTCAGAAACTGAAAGGGGTGGCACAAAATTTTCCACGGTTTCAACAATCCAGAATATAAGGGTCAGTTTACAAGGCAGACGAGCGAGAGGCGGGTGGTCTATTATAAACTAAAGACGGAATTTTACACTTTAGCCCTAATATATGGTTTAACAGCTATAATTTCGCCACCCGAATCCCTCCCAAACTGAACTATCTACACTGAATTCAGAGCTCACACTATCTTGGTCTTACCTAAAACGAAGCCCCAAAGCCTAGGGCTACAACACCCAAAGGTAATTCCCAAACAAATTATCATAAACTATAATACTCTGCCCGCCTATAAGCCCACTATTATGTTGCCCCCTCCCTAAAAAGGCGGTACAAACCCAAGTTAAACCTCGCCTGAACCCACTTATCTGAATTGCGCTACGCTAATTTATAATGTTCAAGGGTGTACAGGATACAAAAGCCAATGAGACTAAAGTTCACTTATAGTATTACATTATCTCTTAGGACAGAGGGGGAGTATTGAATCCTTAAGGTGGCGGAAAATTTTTTAAGCCCTAGCCAGAGTCTGGATTCTAAAACCCCGTGTTCCTGTTTAAAGAGTGTTGTGAGCAAGCCTAGGCCTAGCATCACAAGTGAGGTTCAGTGACATCTTCATAGGCTTTTCTCAATAAACCTGTTATGCAAACCGGACTTGCTATGAGGTGGTAGCGTTTGGCGCTAGGCTATACCTCCTATCGTAGGGGGGGAGGCTTGTGATTGGCGGGTACTTAAAAGAAAAGAGGAAGGGAAAAATGCAAAAGTTTTTATAGGTAATAAAAGGGAGGGTCTTTTCGTTCTCCGGCTTATGATTTCAACTACAATTTCTAAATGCCATTCTCCCAGCCAAGTTGGCTACTAGACCTAAGCTCCTCTCGAACCCAAAAAACAGCCCAAGCAGCTCTATCATATTCACAACCCTACGCTCAGTATGATACTTAGAAGAAGAAAAAAACGAGCTAAGTGACAGTCCATGAACCCAACCCACTCCACCTTCCCTCCTTTCCGTGGGTGCCCGGCCCCAGCCCCAACCCCAGGGGCCCTGGATGTCCTCTTATTCCTTTCTGCAATCGCGCTCTCGGCATTCCTCGCGTCTGGTCAACTCAGCCTAGGCTACCACTTGTCCTCCTCCTCCCCTTTCCCCATACAATCTCATCGTATTTTGGTTTGCCGAACATGGCTTATAGGCCCTGCTGACCCATAAGCCGCTTTAATACAGCCCCCTGTTCAAGTATCCATTACCCATGGGATGATAGGCAGTTTTTTTCTAGGTCCCGGCTAACGGCGCCTAGTAAGTTTACGGTAAATTGCCATACACTGTGTGTTGGAAACTGTAATTATAGTCACGGTTGTCTGTTGCCTTCTCTGTCACTGCCGTCACGAGTGACACCTCGTGACAACTTGCGTCATCCCCTCCCCTCTCAACACTTTGTTTTCTTTTCTCCTTCTCGTCTCTTTCTTTTTCTCCTTTTCTCTTAATTCCTTCCTCAAGTGATTCAAGCAATACAAGTCATCTGTCCTCTCTCCCACTTACTGAAACTTGTGATACTGTTCGCTTAACTTGCTCACTCTGATTCCCGACAAATCTCAACACTGTGATTTGTGTTATATTGTAACGATGTAAACTTACCGCTAGAGGTTCAATGGGAGGCGAGTGATGGCCCGTGATAGGCTTTGGGCGTCAAGTTGTATGTGGGATGTGAGAAATTTAGACATTTTTATATTATAGAGAGTATGAAATGGGATTATTTTAGGAGTAGCCAATACTGTTTATATGTTGCGCAGGGCACCCTGGGAGTATTAAGTCTCATCGGACAATATCATCCAATGGGTTAGGGTTACTCACGAAAAAGGAATTTAGGCAATAGACTATAGCGCAGATGTCATCAGATCACCAGCAAGTCACCGGTAATATCAACTCTTTCAACAACATTGTCAACTTCATTACAGAAAGAGGCAACCAGGGGCGCCAAATTCTGCAGTGGCTGTCACCACTCGAACCACAGCTACGGCACCAAGGTGTGCGGACCGAACGACTTGACAGCGTGGGAAACTGGGTACTAGAAACCAACGAGTTCAAAATGGAGAGATACGGAAGATGGTTGCATCGAGCCAGTTTTGTTCTGTTGCGGGGACCCAGGAGTGGGGAAAACATATCTGAGGTATGAAGGCCTCTTGTCTGGAGAAAGACAACGCAGATATCACTAACCATCAGCGAATAATAGCTCCTTGGTAATTGATAGTCCATGCGATCAGGCTGGGGGGAAAGACATTGCCGTGGCAGGACTCTACTGTGATTTCCTTGCTCAGCAGGCACAGTCCACCACAAGTATGTTGGGCGCCATCCTCAAGCAACTTGTCAACAGAGGAGGAATCCCGGAACATATACGGGGGGCTTTCCAGATGGCCAAAAAAGAGTTTGGTGGCCGAAGTCTCCGAATTCCCGATCTAGTAGAAATTCTAAAGAAGACTATTCCACCACTACAGCGAGTATATATGCATAGACGCTTTTTGACGAATCCGCTCCGAAGCACCGACGGGAGCTCCTCGAATCACTGCGAGATGTCATCCGGGTGTCACCAAACACCAGAGTGTTCCTTACCGGGAGGCCCCATATCAATGACGAAATCACGAAATGTTTTGACAAAGTGGTTAGGATATCTCTTAGCCCTACCCAGGACGATATAAAGAGTTATCTAGAGATGAGGCTAGACCGTGACACTGATTCTAATGCTATGGACGATGCATTGCGGGCAGATATTATGAGAGTCATTCTGGAGAAGATCTCAGAAATGTAAGCAAGAGTATCCAGTACAGTCCCAATGAAAGTCTAAGCTATTTACTAACAGTGACATCCAGTTTCCTTCTTGTTTCCCTAGACATTGATGCAATCCTAGGCGAGGTTACTCTCCATCAGAGAAGGAAAAAGCTTGATGAAATGACCAAAGGGGAGGGTCTGGGTGATGCTTACATGGCAACCCTATCACGAGTGAAGTCACAGCAAAGAAGCAGGGCAAAACTTGGCATGGAGGCCTTAATGTGGGTATCACATTCGGAGCGACCATTACATGTCAACGAGTTATGCCACGCCCTTGGGGTAGAAGAAGGATCTACCGACTTAAATATTCGGAACATTCCTGCAATAGAAACACTTCTAGCATGCTCTCTGGGACTTATCACTGTTGAGAAGTCCTCGTCCACCGTCCGTCCTATCCACTACACCCCTGCAAGAGTACCTCCCATAATCCCAGCTTGTTTCTTAAACCCCATTCAATGATTGCTGAGGTCTTTCTGACCTACCTCAATTTTCGCCATGTCAGGGGCTTTTCGCCTGCTCTTCGTTCTGTTCCATCAACCGCCCTTTTCGTGGAATATGCTTCTTTCTACTGGGTACACACGCCAGACGGGAAACGACTGAAAGTATGAAAATGCTTGCGTTGAAACTACTGGATAGATATGATAAGCACATATCCTCGAAGATGCTGTTATTGCATGGGATGAGCGTTTTTGACCGGCCTTTTGATCAGGATGACACCCCTCCGGGGTTTACAGGACTTCACGGTGTTGCATACCTCGGATGCGTGGAAATAGCAGTTGCTTTGTTGAAGATGAATAAATGTGATGTGCAGGCAACCGATTTCTATGGTAATACAGCAATCGCCTGGGCCGCTGGAAGAGGGCATGAACGAGTCACGCGGATACTACTAGAACGGAACGACACCAATCCCAACACAGCTGATACCCAATATGGCCGAACACCGCTCTCGCAGGCTGCTGGGAATAGGCACGAGGAGATAGTGAGGATACTACTGGAACGGGACGACGTCAACCCCAATCAAGCTGGCACCTTACTTGGCCAAACACCACTCTCGTGGGCTGCCGAGAATGGGCATGAGGGAGTCGTGAGGACACTACTAGAACGGGACGACATCAATCCCAATAAAACCGATACGAACGGCAGAACACCGCTCTGGTGGGCTACTAGGAGAGGGCACAAGGGAGTCATGAGGATACCGCTGAAAGGGAGTGATGTCAGTCACAATATAGCTGATACTAAATACGCCTGAGCGCCGTTCTGGTGGGCTGTCAGCAATAGGCACCCGATAATTGCGAAGCTACCTCAGTAACGGACGGATTTGATTCTCTTATGCTTAGCAAGCTCCTATTTGCCAGAGCCCCCCCTAAGTCGTCCAGGCTATCTAAGCCTCCTCCCAAAAGAATCCACAGGCTACGGTATCACCCAAAGAAAAACCCTCACTCTTCTCCCTCAATCTACCTGGCACAGCAGGAGTGGGCCCGGCGGAGATTTAACCAAGGACTTAAAAGTAAAGTTTTGGCGGCATACGAGGATTGCGTGCAGGGAGATGCTACTAAGGAACAGCTAAGTTGGACCCACAGTATTCTTATCCGCAATCCCGGGGTTAATCCTGTATTTAAAAGCCTGAATTGGAGTTTTCTTTTCCTCTTCTATAGGACATGTGTACCCCTCCCCCCTTGCGTCTCCATTGAGGTCAAGGTGCTTTTCTTCATAAGATACTAGCCCAGCTAACTGGGTTGGGTGAGTTTACGGTAAGTTACTGCACTTCATAACGTTGTAGCATATCATATGCTATGTAAGCCTGCCGCTCAAACCTTATCGGGAAACGAGTGACGGACCGTGACGGACCTTGGGCTGCATTAGGGGAATGAGAAATCCCGGTATTTGTATGTTTCAGAGCGTATAGGGGTGGGATTTTGTAGAAAACCGAAGTTCCTATTCATCTATCGCACAGGCCATCCTTGATGCATCAAGCCCCAGCGGGGAGGGTCGGCTGATTTGTGCCGACGAGGAGCATACAGGAGCGAGTCACAGGTTAATGCCAACATCCATATCCGAATATATCATAGGATTAGTAGAAGGTTATGCAACAAGTTCATATAGTGCTGCAAAGCCCAAACATCGCATCATAACAGTGTTAAAAATACAGTCATGCTCCGATAATTGATTTTCTTTGCATATGCAGCACTTTGATTTAGGGTAGGCAGGTGGTTTCTTCTTATCTCACATGAGTGTAGGATATTTATCTGAATATATCATACATGCGGAGATTTCTAAAGGGCCTGGTTCTTTAACGGAACTCCGAAATATAAACTCTAGGTCACTGATATTGCATCTTTTCAGCATCAAGGGGTCTATCAACACAGTGAAGTGGCGCGTTTTGTCAAGCAAGACACATGATACTATAGGATAAGAGGATCGAGGCAACCAGGGGACAAAGGGATCTAAGAGATTAAAATGAAATCTACTCTTTCCTAGTAAGCCATGTACATAAATAACGACGAAAACAGCGATAGAGGTGAAAGAATAGCTCGATCTGTTGACGGTCAGAGATATCGAGTTGTGTGCTGTCTATTGGAAGTTGCTAGCTAACGGCTACTAGATAAGAGAAACCTTCTACATGTTAATAAATGAACAGGAGCGAAAGAAGAGCAGCCACGAACTAGATTGTAAAGAGCAATGACAATATAATAGAGAATCTTTCTGCCCAATTCGATCAGAGCCAGGAGAGTAAATCTTCCTTGGATCTACCAATGGTGAAGCCAGAGGAAGCAAACAAAATAAGTAATAAACTTAGGAAAGTCAATGTTAAGTTTGGTGAAGCGTTAGGCCTTTAGAGCAAGGTGTTGGAAACAGTCCTCCTGATAATCAGGATCTCTCAGCGATGTTGTGACAAGTAGGAATTCATTCAAGTTGAATTAGAGTCACTAATAGAGAAATGCATATTGACTTGCGGTGGTAGTGTAATGTCTGTTTCCACCCACCTGTGCATCCACTCGCGCCTTTTACTGACTTTGAGTGGAATGGACACCTCGATCTCGTGCCCTAGGAGGCCTAATTGGAGCAAACCTTCCAATTAAGCTACGGACCAACAATAGCAATATTAGCTAGTCCTTTTATAATCTTTTATTTTATTTTACAAAGTTGCATTTGGAGAATACGGTAGGCCCTGGTGAAGCCTCCTTCCCGAGTCAGTCTATGGCCAAGCTGCGATTTGACTGGGAACCATAAAGTCAACCAACATATCCGCCAAACCCGTACCGAGTCTCCTAAACCCGTCCTGGTTCCCAGAGTTGGCCTAGTATAAAGCAGATCTCCGATGCACAATCATACCGTTAGAAAAGATATGGCGAGACAAGTGATATCTTACAGCGTAATCCATAATAGTAATTTTGATTTATTATGATATAGAGATAATTGCAAATATAGCTTTTGAGAGAAAAAAAGTGCTAGGACGTTGTAGCTGCCTCCCCTAGCAAGGACTTGTACATTCCTCCTTGGTTTTTTCCTAACCAAGCGATGATGAGTTTACGGCGTTTTCCCCTCGCCTAACCAAGAGGGGGGATTTCAACGTTTTATCACATTTCCTTTGATTCGAGTTCTTATGGTGCCAATAGTCTACAAGTGGCCAAACCATGAGCTTAAGCCGCCACGCTTTAGGAAAGTAAAAAGAGGTCGGATACCAGCATTGTTGAAACGCCTGTGTACTAGTATCAGAGACATTCAGCCCCGGGGTTGAAAAGCGTTATGAATGCTTTTCGAGCCGAAGGACCTTGGCGTGCCCAACGCCCTCCTCTCAGACAAATTCCGGACAGCAGATCCATTCAAAACTTGGCACTCCAAAAATGCTTTTTTTTTTGACCCCAGGACTAAATACCTCTCTTCACAGTTTTGTTCAAACAATACAGAGAGTATGTTGTTGCACAGTAAAAGTATTGCAAACAGATACCGTAGTTTTCGGTGGTGTAAATTACTAGCCCCGGATGCAATGCAAGTAAACGGCATTTTTCACTCGAATATTGGATCCCAGTTGACCTTTATCTCTGAGGTCCAAGACTAATCTACCAGCAAAATCCGTGGTGAACTGCGCCCGCAGCAAGCTTTCTTAACACTGTTAGGGTAATTATTGGATCAGCGCATGCTTGTGCGATCCCAGAGCCTCGCAAGTTGCTATGCCACCCCCTCACTTCAGGTCGTAGAGATCTCCCAACACCAAGAGAAGTCAGATTCTCGTTACTTACAGTACGATCCCTCTTTATCCCTCACAAAAAAAGAATTCAGATAATAGACTATAACACAGATGTCGTCAGAGCACCAGCGGGCCAGCGGTAATATCAACTCGTTCAATGTGTTGACGAACTACAACCAGCACAGCGTTTTCAACTTCGTGTCAGAAATAGATAAGGAGGGGCGCCAAATTCTGTAGTGGCTATCGCCACTTGAACCACAGCTGCGGCACCAAGGTGTGCGAACCGAACGACTCGACGGTGTGGGAAACTGGGTACTAGAAACCAGCGAGTTCAGGAAATGGAGTGATACTGAAGATGGCTGTGCTGAGCCAATTTTGTTCTGTTACGGGAATCCAGGAGTGGGGAAAACATATCTGAGGTATGAAGGCCTCTTGTCTAGAGAAAGGCAACGCAGATATCACTAATCATCATCCAACAATAGCCCCCTGGTGATCGATAGCTTAGGCGATCATGCTGAGGGGAAAGACATTGCTGTAGTGGGACTCTACTGCGATTTCCTCGCCCAGCAGGAACAGTCCACCACTAGTATGTTAGGCGCCATCCTCAAGCAACTTGTCAGCAGAGGAGGAACCCCGGAACATATACGGGAGGCTTTTCGGAAGGCCAAAAAAGAGTTTGGTGGCCGAAGTCTTCGAATTCTCGATCTAGTAGAAATTCTAAAGAAGACGATTACATCTCTACCGCGGGTATATATGTGCATCGACGCTTTAGACGAATCCGCTCCGAAGCACCGACGAGAGCTCCTCGAGTCACTGCAAGAAATCATTCGGGCGTCACCAAACATCAGAGTATTCCTTACAGGGAGGCCCTATATCGATGACGAAGTCATGAAATGTTTTGGCAAGGCGGTTAGGATACCTATTAGTCCTACACAGAATGATATTAAGAGTTATCTGGAGATGAGGCTAGACCATGACACTGATCCCAATGCAATGGATGATGCATTGCGGGCAGATATTATGAGAGCTATCCCGGAGAAGATCGCAGAAATGTAGGCAAGAATATCCAGTACATCCCTAGTGAAAGTCTGAGTTATTGTTCACTAACAGTGATGCTCAGTTTCCTTCTCGTTTCCCTAAACATTGATGCAATCCTAGGCGAGATTACTCTCCATCAGAGAAGGAAAAAGCTTGATGAGATGATCAAAGGGGAGGGTCTGGGTGATGCTTACACGGCAACCCTATCACGAGTGAAGTCGCAGCAAAGAAGCAGGTCAAAACTCGGCATGGAGGCTCTAATGTGGGTCTCACATTCGGAGCGACCATCACATGTCAACGAGTTATGCCACGCCCTTGGGGTAGAAGAAGGATCTACCGACTTAAATATTCGGAACATTCCTGCAATATAAACACTTCTAGCATGCTCTTTGGGGGTCATCACAGTAGAGAAGTCCTCATCCACCGTCCGTCCTATCCACTACACCCTGCAAGAGTACCTCTCCTGCAATCCCGACTTGTTCCTTAAACCCCACTCGATGATTGCTGAGGTCTGTCTGACCTACCTCAATTTTCGCCATGTCAGGGGCTTTTCACCTACTCTTCGTTCGGTCCCACCGACCGCCCCTTTTGTCGAATATGCTTCTTGTTACTGGGGCACACACGCTGGAGGGGAAACGACTGAAAGTGTGAAAACACTTGCATTGAAACTACTCAATGGATACGATCAACACATATCTTCGAAGATGCTGTTATTGCATGGGACGAGCTTTTTTGACTGGCCTTTTGATCAGGATGACACACCTCGGGGATTTACAGGACTTCACGGTGCTGCATACCTCGGATGCGTGGATATAGCTGTTGTTTTATTAGAGATGAATAAGTGTGATCCACAGGCAACTGATTTCTATGGTAACACAGCAATCGCCTGGGCTGCTCGAAGGGGGCATCAGCGAGTCTTGAGGATACTACTAGAACGAAACGATGTCAACCCCAACATAGCTGACACCCAATACGGCCGTACGCCACTCTCGTGGGCTGCCGGAAATGGGTATGAGGGGATCGTGAGGATACTGCTGGAACGGAACGACGTTAATCCCAGCACAGCTGACACCCAATATTGTCGAACGCCACTCTCGTGGGCTGCCGGAAACGGGCATGAGGAGGCCGTGAGGATATTTCTGGAACGGAACGACGTCAATCCCAGCACAGCTGACACCTTATCTGGCCGAACACCACTCTTGTGGGCTGCCGAGAGCGGGCATGAGGGGGTCGTGAGGGTATTTCTGGAGCGGAACGACCTCAATCCTAACACAGCTGACACTCAATATGGCCGAACATCGCTCTCATGGGCTGCCGGGAACGAGCATGAGGGGGCCGTGAGGGCATTTCTAGAACGGAGCGACGTCAATCCTAACCAAGAAGACACCTTATTTGGCCGAACACCACTTCTATGGGCTGCCGAGAGCGGGCATGAAGGGGTTGTAAGGATATTATTGGAACTGAACGACGTTAATCCTAACACAGCCGACACCCAATATGGCCGAACACCACTCTCCTGGGCTGCCGGAAATGGGCATGAAGAGGCCGTGAGGATATTCCTAGGACGGAACGACGTCAATCCCAACCAAGCAGACACCTTGTTTGGCCGAACGCCGCTCTTGCAGGCTGCCGGAAATGGGCATGAAGGGGCCGTGAGAATATTTCTGGAACGGGACGACGTCAATCTCAACAAAGCCGACACTTTATATGGCCAAACACCACTCTCGTTGGCTGCCGAGAGTGGGCGTGAGGGGGTCGTGAGGATACTACTGGAACGGAACGACGTCAATCCCAACACAGCTGACACCTTATTTGGCCAAACACCGCTCTCGTGGGCTGCCGGAAACGGGCGTGAGGGAGTCGTGAGGATACTACTAGAACGGAACGACGTCAATCCCAACACAGCCGATAAGAAGGGCCAAACACCGCTCTGGTTGGCTGCTAGAAGAGGGCATGAGGGAGTCGTAAGGATACTGCTAGAAGGGAACGATGTCAGTCACGGCACAGCTGACACTGAATATGGCTGAACACCATTCCACTGGGCTGTCAGCAATAGCTACGCGAGAATTGCAAAGTTGCCACAGGCGCCGACGAATTTGATTCCCATATATCTAGCGAGCCCCCAATTGACCGAGCTCTTCTCCCCCGAGCCCTCCGTGCCATCTAAGCCTCCTCCTCCCAAAATAATCTATAGGTTTTGATATCCAATCCAAGGACGAGCCCCTATCCTTCTCCCCTGATATACTAGGCGTACCCTCTCAGCAAGGGGGCGGCTGGGCATGGCAGAGCAAAATCATAAGTCCGCCACAGACAGTTCTCTATAGTATATGCGAATCAACAAGCTACCGCAGATGTCAAAATTTTGAACCTTTCGCTTGGAATGTCTCCTTATCCCATTCGTGCTTTCGAATCACCCTATCCCCTTTCACATTTCCTGTTGTTATATTGTTTGGGTTTAGCCAATTTTGTATATATCCATTGTGCGTTAGCTCTTTTCTGTGCTCCCCGCTGTCTATATATACACCCTTTTGATCCGTATTTTGTTTCTCATGCCCATTTGGTTAAGTTCTTCCATGTCTATCAATTACTAATTGTACTTATTCGCACTACCGATATCATACAACCTAGACAGCAACCGTGCTATGAGTGGGTCAGATGAACGCTTCATGGATATAGACATAGATCAGATATAGACACATATACTGCACACATGAAAGCGAGCGCGCTGCAAGAATCAGCAGAGAAGAGTTCACGATGGATGATTCACAGAGTTTGGTCTATTCTTTCCATTTTCTCCCCCTTCTCCCTTCTTTTCTACCACCCATCCTGCAATACTCACCTAGATACCGCATCGCGAGATAAGCCTTTCTCCTTATTAATACCAAAGGCACCATAACATCTTGTTTCACAATTAACACATCGTACCCTTGCCACTAAACCTACCTACTTACCTCCCGCTCACCTCCCTCGCGGGTTTACGGGTCTCCACTACTCAGAAAGCACTGCAAGGGCTTGTCTATATGTATCGGAAGCTCGGCGGGAGAAACACCTCAAGAGCGGGAAATTAGGTTAAGAACTCGCTCCAAAAGGTAACGCCCATGGCACCGGCAGTATCGGTAAAGTGTCATACCGTGCGCAATAACATCAACCAAGCCCTAAAACCGAAAGTTGACATACTAATATTTTACCTCAGGGTAACATCAATCACACAATGTACATTTTACAGCTCAAACCTTAACTCTCAGTGGTGTTCGAATAATTCAGTGCGGTATGTACTGTATCATATCATTGATACGGTACCGTGAACTGTAGCTGCGAAGCACAATACTGGAAAGCTGTATCTCGTATGATACTATAATGTCTTACGCCAAGTAATTTCATGTTTGCGATAGGAGCTCATGCTTCAGAAATTGCTGATTAATTCAGCTTCCCTACAGTGAGCGGGTTCCAGATGGCCAATCTACAGAGATTAGAGTAGGGCTAAGCCGAAGATACAAAAGTGAGGCTTTAGCGCCACATGAGGACTATGCGCAGGGGGAGGCTACAGAGGAACATCCAAGTTGGACCCACAGTATTCTTATCCGAAATGCTAGGGCCAATCCTGTATTTAAAGACTTAAATTAGGGTTTTCTCGTAATCCAGAGGCCATGCACAAACCCCTCTTTCCCCCTCTTACATCTCCCTCGAGATCTAAAGTGTTTTTCCTCGTCTTTTTTTAAGATATTGCCCCCGACTAGCTGGGTCTGGTAAGTTTACGGCAAGCTACAGCACTAGGGAGGAGCCAAAGCTAAAAAAAAACATTTCTCATTCACTAGTAAACGCCAGGAGTTGCATTAGGTCACCTTACCGTGTCGCCAACATTATCCCCATGTTTTTAGTAGCATATTCAAGCGTACCAAGGTGACTAGAAGCAAAGCACGTACTACAGGTTATAACAATATTCAAACATAAAACCTCAAAACCAAGTGCCCCTCAGCAGAGATAGCAGACAATCACTCCTGGTGTCTACAATACTGTAATATTTGAGCAATTCTTTTCTTGACCTTGATTTTTCTTTTTCCCCCATGTTCCATTTACGAGCCCTGTTAACCAGAATCCTATAGTCGTTACAGACCTTCTTTCCTCCCACCAGTATGATCTAGTGGGTCAGTGGTGACGGTATGATAAGTTTACAGTCTTTGTGTGGCCCAAATTTAGATGAAAAATTCAACAAAAAAAAGAAAAAATATAGGCTTTTACAACCTTTTGGACTTGAAACCCCACACCCTACCATATTATATCGTATCTTACACTTAGAAACTTACCGCCCCAAGCCCAAGGTCCTCAGAGCCTCCCGAGTGCTCGTTCGTGATCCAATCGCGAAGCAGCCTACTTGTAAGCCACACAAGTTAGAGTCACCCCAAATCAAGGCAACCACTGACACAACTTCTCTTTAAGGGAAAAACCCCCCTGCAAACAAAAAATCTCACGGGCAAACTTCCTTCCAGTCCCACATCCCCGCCCATCATTTGTTTCATCCAAACCCAACACACTAATCCCCCCCCTTCTCCATAAACAAGCAAGCAAAGATAAACGCCTACTCGCTTCCAACCTACCCAGCAAGCACTCCATCAAAAACCCCATCTCCCCTCCCCCGTGGACTGTCGAAAAATAGGTTCCGACCTTTGTTCACCCATTCTTAAAAACACTACCGTGCCGTGCCGGTACCCGTGTTCTATTTGTGCCCCTTGCCCCACTACGAAAATGGAGGCAGGAAAACAATAATTACTGTGTGGTATGATACCCCACTGTCCAAGCATTATCTTAGAAATCATATCAGATCAGATCAGATACGCACACTATTCCAAAGAAAGAGGCGCCCGTGTTACGATACACAACTCGACTTAAACCTCATTGTCCGTTTCGGTAGTAATGTAAGCCTATCTAGATTTCCAGCGCTTACTAGCTAAGACAATACCTATCGTACCTTAATGCCAAGTCACGAGAATTTTCCCCATTCTGCCAAAACTCCCCACCCACAGGGCTGGAACCTAGACATATTATATACTTACCAAATCATGAGCTTCCAAGAATGAAAAAAACTTTTTTAAGATAAACAATCCCTCTGGTACAAGTAACCCTTTAGGGGGGACCCCTTTCTGAATCTTATTGGGGTTTTCCCCAATCATATCATATTTTTATTGTACCGGCGGTCCCGAAGGCAACTTATTGAAATGTGATTACAGAGGACTGATCGCTCGATAAAGTTGTGCGACATTCGCTCATAGCCTCATACAAATCCCAACCATGACAAGAAAACTTCCTATTGTAGAAACCTAAACTATTGAACCATGTGCTCTGCCCTGTACCGGTACAGTATGATTGTCAAAAAAAAAACCCCCTTCTCCGGAAAACGAGCGAGAGAAGCAAGGCAAGAGCACGGCCCCTTTCCCTCCTCCGAGACCGACCGACATAAGAAATAGAATTAAGGGACCTTACTGTACTTACGGTATGCTTTCAGAGGGAAAATGAGGAGGAAAAAAGGGAAAAAAAAAGAAACACAAAACCATGGGTCAATCCTAGCTTAGCATTTGGGTGATTCTGTCAGGGGAAACGGTAGCATACAAGATACAGGTACCAGCATAAACAACCTAAACACAGGGATGAAATTTTTTTTAACACTGGCAAATTTTTTGTGCACATCTGGGCGCCCACACCAAATTCGGACTCAAATACCGGTATTCGGGTCCTTCGGGCCAATACCGTATCATAGAATAACCAGTATCTTGTATTGCACCTTCCCAAAAGGACCTATCCCCGATTCGGAAATTTTGTACCAAGCTGGCTGCTGGCTGTAAGAGAAGGTTTTAGTTATCCAGACAGAATTTCGCATCTTGTAATCATACCCACTCACTCACCTACTCTTCCCTTTTTCCCCCCACCGATAATAGCTAGCGGGCGAGGCTCCCACCCGACATACCCGTTCACACTGCCATCACCACCACCGGATCCCCACCACCATTCCATCCTCGCTTCCAAACTTAGCTGCAATCTACGCCGGCGGTAGAGCTATGGTGAGGGAACTCTGTTTTTCCCGGAGTGTTTTGCCAAGAAAATATTGACCATCTTCAACAGCCAAAGGATTTTCAACCACAAGTCTAATGAGAATTATGGCTCTATTAGGTGATAGAGTAGGTGATACTCTACACACTAATAGAGAGAAAATAGAAATATCTCAAGTTTTCATAGAGATATTGGGGTTTAAAGTATTGCCAATTTTACTAAGTACAAGGGGAATGTCCAGGGTATTTTTGGATAGGTTAATTACTCTGAACCTCCTTGACCGGGACTGTTAATTGGTGTTTGCCAAGATATTAACCTGTATACCAAGAGCGATGGAGTGATGACGAGGCCGTATAAAAGAGCACAGTACTGGATCCTAGTATCTTGTGGATTAGCGGGAGTTGTAGATGCCCTGTCCGCGGTCTTACAAAACAGGCTGAATGCCCGACGAGTACTCGAGTAGAGTCGTTGGAGGGAGCTGAAGATTTAAGGCTTGTAGCATTGTAGCGAATTATAATATGTACTCGAGTACATTGTGGAGTAAGGTATCTCCGATGGTGGAAGTTTGTTCGAGTGATTTTGTATCACGAGGGCAAAATATGAGATGAGTTCTACAAGTAATCTCCCATACCGGTACTCGCAATTTATTCACAACTGTGGGGAACATTTTCGGACAGGTACGAACACAGTACGTACAATAAACTCTTCTACTATCCCTTCGTAATTACCTTCATTTCCTACAGTACAACAGTACCAATACTATAACTTTATTCCTCAAATGTCGGGCTTCTCTTTTGTGTCCAAAGCCAGTCACCATACTTGACCTTCAGAAGAAGGGAAAAAAGTCCCCCATTCACAATCACCGGCCCGGCACGATATCCGTGGCCACGTCTACGGTACCGCTCCAATCACAAAATGCAATATAAGTGAGAAAATTGTTCGCGAATCAAAGTTTTATGCTGGAGCGTCTGCGGTAGTTGGGGGTGACAGGGGAATAGCGCCACATAATTGGTTGCCGACCTATCGGGTTGTAGTGCAGGGCTCAACCACGAGATATTCTAAACGACAAGAACACCCCTCCAACAACTTCATTCTAGCCAAGCAGGAGGGAATAACCATTCTTTCCACCAGCTAAGCAATTCGGCAAGAAGCAAAAGCACAACCTCCCGTGCTTAATTGTTATACCGTAATCCGCTCGATTAGTAGTTGTAGAAATGATAATGGCAAAGGTAGCTCCTGCGATTCGTGACATTGTCTCCGGACTGGCGTCACAAATCTCTCTCCCACCGATAGGGGGCCCCGGG
>Ga0307507_10001226_pt1 | contig 57229 bp, 21 predicted proteins | sample 7_EM_MG_FD_207223 | JGI IMG/M metagenome (GOLD analysis project Ga0307507, IMG submission 207223) | Populus trichocarpa ectomycorrhiza microbial communities from riparian zone in the Pacific Northwest, United States - 7_EM | ecosystem: Host-associated > Plants > Roots > Unclassified | place... | reverse complement strand
AGCTTTTAAAACAGAGTCTACTGCCAGATTATTTCTTGTAACGGCTAGAGTTAGAGAGCTTCGGCGAAGCTTAATTAACAATATTTTGGCTAGCAGGAAGGAAGACGCGTAGGAGAGCAAGCTTTGGGTAAGATTTTAGGTAAAATCCAAGTCGCTCTTTAGAGCCTTTCTATATAGGCAATTAGTGAGTAATATAGAGAGGGAAACTATATAGATTTCTATAGTAAATACACCCAAATTTACTGTATAATCTTAATTAATTGGCCTGCCAATTACCTGGCAATAACTCTCCTATATAAGCTCCGCAATCTTATCGCGTCTTTAGTTTATAACTATATCGCTTTCTACCTCTATAAGCCTTATGTCTTCCTTATCTATAACCTTATCCTCTACCTCTAGATCGCCATCTAGATCATCTGGATTATTTATATTTATGAAGTTATAAACCGCAGCCAAGGCGTACACTATATCCACCTGCGTACTTAAAGGAAGGCTACGCCTACCTGCCTTAAAGTACCGGAAACGATTCTTAAAGACTCCTATAGCACGCTCTATGACATTCCTTAGTGCCGCGTGCCGTAGATTAAAGAGCTCCTTCGCGTTCTGTGGCCTTATATTTGCCTGCGCTTGCTTACAAAGATAATACCGTACGCCGCGATAGGGAGTTAGAGTTATAGGCGTATTAGAGTACCTAGCATCTGCAATATAGTATCTACTAGGTAAGGCTTCTAATCCTTTAGCTTTTACTAAGTTAATAACTCTAGAGTTATAAGCAGAGCCCTTCTAACCAGCTAGAACGTAGAGGAAGTTTATCTAGAAATTAATAACTATAAAAACGTTCTGCGATAATCCTCCCTTTCTTCCGCGCTATAGAGCTTGCCTTATATACCCGCCTGCTATGGAAATAGGTAGATAAGTACCGTTAAGAGCTCCAATACAATCAGCAAAGAAAGGATATTATTTAGGGTCATTAGTAATCTCTTTTGGAGTAAAGTTCCTAGGAAGCCAAACGACTTCCTTATATAGTTTTAGAAGGCCAGGAAGGACTTCGTATACGGCTCTATAAGGCAGTAAATTAGCACCAGAAGTTTAGCTGGCAGGTAAATACTTACTAGTGGATTATTATAGATGAGTGCTGAGTTACCTTACTTAGTAATCTATATAACGAATTATTGCTAAATATTATTAGGAATATTAACAGCTTTTTAGCTGCTAATAGAAGCTTTATGTCCTTTAAGTTGCCGTGTAGTTATAACCAATTAAGAAGCTTCCTAAACGCCTTAGGCCTTATACGAGTAATATTTAGAAGTCGTTGCTCGTAGCTATAGAGTAACTGCGCCGTCCACTTCGTTCCTCGCCATATATCAGTATGCTAAGTATAAACGCCCCCCAGAAACAAGCTCATCGCGATTAAGAAGGTTAAGATAATAACATCATATAAGGCTTGCAGATGCGACTGCAGTATCGCGATTGGGGTATATGGAGTTGGCATATTACAAAAAGTCGTTACTTTGGCGTGTATGCGAGAGCTCCAGATTGAAACGGAATATGTAACAGGAGCTCGAAGCTACATATTAAAACGGTGCCAAGAACCTCATTTTAACTACTATATACGGTATAGCTTGCGAATTTGACGCGCTTACCGATATGGAGGTGCTTTAGATTTAAACGGTGTCAGATTTACCGAACAACACCCTCATATTCAGATTTGAGCTCCATTTCGGTTACAATATGGAGCCTCCATATTGAATATGGAGCTGTAACCGAACGGCCCCTAAGCTATTTATTAACAACAAAGGACCCTTTAATTTGTATATTATCAACCGTCGCCTTAAATCACGCTTATTAACTCCAACGTTATCTACCCCAACCCTAGCTGTCTTAAATGACCCCCCTATAGCCAAGCCTCCCTCGCCTACAAACGTCACGGCTCCCTCTACGAACGTCACGGCTCCCCCTACAAACGCCACAGCTCCCTCTATAAAAGCTACAGCCGCCGTTAACTACGGTAGAGACTTAGCAACCCTAGCAAAGATATACACAGAGGAAAGCAAATATAGCGGAAAGGATAATAACTTTAACCACAAGCTCACGATTTTCAACGACCTTTGTAACAGAGTTGGTATACCATAAGAGGCAAAGATTAAAGGCTTTCTAATAATACTATATAGTATTGCTCTTAACTTCTACTACGAGAATAAGGCAACCTATACTACTTTTAATGGTATCTGTAACGCTATACGCAACTACTTTAAAGGACTAAAATACAAGCGTGGAGTTCTAATAAAGTGGAATACTATAACTCTTAAGACGGTAATAATAAAGAGCAAAGGCAAGTCTACAGAAGACTGCCTATAGCTATTACTTAACAACCTCTATCACTTATAGCATGGTCTTAACGCCAACCTCTACAATAACAACTTCCTCTATAATAAGCTCATCGTCGCTTGCCAAGACGTTGCTGCTTGCCAGGCAGCTTGCTCTAACCCACCTACCATACTTACCGGCCTTATGAACAGCCTATAATCGTCAATTATTACCTACGGAAAGATTAATAGTACTATAGGATAACCCGCCAATGTGTTTTTACAGCCTATAGAACAGCCTGCTGACATATTCTTTACTAACCGTTGCCACTACCAATCAATGTCTCAACTAAGTTCATTAAATAACCGTTACGGCAATAACAACACCAGGACATGCTTTGTGTATAAAAAAGGAGACTGTTGGTCAACTAGACACACTAAAGAAGAATATAATAAAGTAAGAGAAGGATTTAAGAGACATATCCACCAGTACCTTATAGACAATAATATTAATAATTTTAATAAGGATATAATTCCAACTACCACTAGCGGCAATTTCTTCTATAACAACTATAGTGTTAAGCACTTTATAACTTTAAATGGGCCAATACCAATTAAAACTGCTAAGAATATAGTCACATCTATAAACAATAATGCCTTTATCTACGGCCTTACTGGTAGTATAGAACCTGGTGGTACGGAACCTAGTACAGCAAGGAGTAATAATAAGGGTAAGAGCACCACCTACTTCTACAACAATAACAATAACAACGTCAATATAGAGAACCTCACTGTTGATATCGACTTCCTTAACTGTTATTTTGACAATAATGGATAGGACTCAGCCCTTCCACCTATTTTCCCCTATGGTCTGCGACAGCTTTACAACTATTATACCTTCCGAAGCCGTCACACCTTCGGTTCTGACTTCAACTACGCTTTATTATAGGACACCCCGGTAACACCTTGTACGCACTTACCTGTTTCCACCGCGATATCCGTAATGTTCACGATATCCGCAATATCCGCAATATCCGTAACGATATCCGCAACGTCTGCAATATCCGTAATATTCGCAATACCTAAGACATCCGCGATTCCTGCCCTAAGTACCTGTTGACCTAGTAACCAAGTTCCCGATATATACTTCTTTGTACTTTCTTACCTTCTTTCTTTTTATAAATGTCGCCAGTGTCTGTATAAGTAGAGGTTGTAAATTGCATTACGCGCAGAGCGTATGCGGCAGGGGCCGTATAGCGTAGCGTAGGTCATCTAACCACCCACGGCCCGATAGATAGCCCGACCTTTACTACCCCTTTCTTTCTCTTTTGGTAGACAAGATAGACACGAATAAACCAAGAACCAGAACTACTTATTGCAATTACAGTACCCCCCGGGTGATACCGACACTTAGAATATAATTAGAGTTAATTTATTGGGCAACTACTTTACTAGTTATTATTTGTACTTATTATATTGTTAACTTCCTATTTACCTATGTAACCTAGCCTAATAATAAGTCCACTATGGTATTTCCTACAAGACTTCGTTACAAAAGGTCTAAATAATTTAATTTTAGTTAAGACTTATAACCTATTATATATTATATAATCGCGTTATAAGCGTTATAGTGTATTTTAAGTTTCCTACTATTATATTTTAAGTATTTGTGTTAGGTAGTAATTGTTTACCTTTATATTATATCTATTTAGCCAAAGTAGGCCGCAAAGGATAGTCCTTATAGAATTCTTTTACTAAAGAAGGCGTGTTGGCCTTAATCTAGTTATAGATTTCCTAGGTTTGTGTTTTATACCCTTTCCACTTAATAAGAAGTTTAAATTGTTTAGATCGTGTTTTCTATTATATATTATTAATTAAGTTAATAAAGTATAAACTATTACCGTTGTTAATAACTATAGGAGGTAGTAGCGGGATTTTATAAGTTATAGGATTATCTTTTAAAGGTTGCAGTAAGCTTACATAAAACATTAAGTATATTTTTATTTTAGTTAGCAGTTTAAGCTTATAGGCGTATAGGCTTAGTTTCTTTTTAATTTAGTATAGGCCTATAAACTTCTAATTAAGTTTCTTTAAAGGCTATTAAGTCTTTAGGTTTTATATACTTAGGTAAGCTATATTACCTTCCTTAAAGTCCTATATAGAAGCTTATCTTTTATTTATATGCCATTCCTATAACATTTAAGCGTATATTAATTTACTTTGTAATAGTTCCGTTAACTGCTTTATTTAATTAGTAAAGTTATATATATTAATTAACTAGATCCGTTTAATTATAGGTCCTATTATATTAATATTAGGTTATAACTTAAATCTAAGTTAAGGGTCTTATCCGTAAGTTGCGTAAAATAGTATTATGCCTATTAATACGTTTATCATATTATTTATAGTAAACTTAGCTAAAGGCAGCTATTTTTCCTAGTCGTCTTATAGGTAGGAGTAGTATATTTATAAGTATTATTCTATAATCGTGTTTGCAATTTTAGTTTAACTATCTATCTCTAGATAAAATACAGTTAAGAGTTATATTTAAATACTTAATTATTTATATAGAGCTTACTAAAAGTCTAAAACAAACTGGTTTCTATAGTTGGATATTATTAAATTAGGAAGTCTGTATAGCTTAAAGACGTGCTTAATAAAATATTTAGCTACTAATATCGTATTAATTAAGTCTATAGGAATTATATATTATTATAGGTAACACAAGGTGATATCACGTAGCTACGGTTCGTAGATAGTATAATAATTGTTCGATTGTTTTCTTCTAATGAGGAAGGGCGAGGAGCTTAAGGCTCCTCGCCACGCTAGTGTCGCGGCGACACGTGACCACGTAACTACACGTGATATATTCCCGACACTGGCAATTCTTCTTTTGTGGGTTGCCTGTGTGACTATGCCGTTCTAACCGCTTAACTAGTGTAACAGATATTAATCCTTCTTACTTACTATTGCCATTGTAATATAAGTCTCGCTGTCCCAAATTTACTAAAGAAATGGTGGTTGACTAAGTAGTAAACCTTAAACTGTTATAACCTTAAATTGCCTTTTAGTACGTGATACTTTCTTACTAGGAAATCCTGGGTAGATTAACTAGGGAACTATATTATTAAAATAGAGTTGCGGAGCTTGTTAATATCCGGCTCCATTCCAGAATCTACCTCCACTAGATCCTCTATAAGAGCCTCCTCCGCGGTAGCTAGAGCCTCTGCGTCTATTATAGCTGCCACGGCCTTATCTATACCCACTTTATCCGTAGGAGCAATTAGTGCAGTACTGGCTGTTGTTATAACTGTCGTATTCGCCGTAATTAAGCTCCTGCTAAGGGTAGTTATTAAAGTAGAATTGCTGTGCCTTATAAGAGCAAATAGTGGTACTAATCGCAGATCTTAAGTTATCTAATTTTCTAGTGATCTTGCTGTAATAGGAGCTACTGGCACAATCTTTAAGCATAACCGAAAATGCACTATGGTGTTAAATTGGTAGATACTGGGGAACTAAAGACAAAGGTTATTGTGGAGGTTATTGCGGAGATTGCTGCGGAGATTGCTGCGGAGATTACTGCAGAGGTTGCTACGGAGGTTCTTGTCAAGCTTACTACTAGTGGGTTAGGATATCATTCATAGATCTAACTTGTTATGCCAGTTATCTAGTTATAGTAGGGGTTAGAGGAAACGTCTTGGCGCTTAAGTTAAACAAGGTTGAGAATCTCTAGTGGGACAGAGCTTAAGGCATAGGTTAAGATACGGCAGCCTAAGAAACTTAAGGCTAAGGAACTTAAGGTGTTTGATAGCCTAAGGTTATCTATAGTGGTTCTTGTGGAGCTTGCTGCTAAGATTACTGCGGAGATTCTTGCAGAGGTTGCTATAGAGGTTAAAGCGTCTCTAGTAGTGCAGCAATTGGGACAACTGGTGGTGCAGCAGTTGGAATAGCTAGTGGAATTGGCGGAGCAGCTAGTAATTAGGCTGGAGATGCTTATATAGCTAGTAGGGGACTATAGAAAGGTGTTAATTGTGGCTGTTTATTGTTAGGATTCCATTAAGAGTTAAACTTCTTTATAGTGCGTATTTGGTGCTCAATCTCTTATAAAGTCCATTTGTGCTCTTCCTTTACGTTAAGGACCTACTCCTGAATGTTGTCTCTAATAATGCCCCCATCTATAGGGACAAATACTCCATTCTCCTAAAGGAAGTCTCAAAAATCCTAAACAATATTAACATTGCTAAGTGCCTAGGTGTTAACGGTCCATCCCATAAAATCCTCCCTAAAATATTCCCACAGTTATACATCGGCGTAGTGTCTACTTTGGTAAAATAGAATATGGTGTAAAAGAAAGCCATTAACTTATTTTACGGTACAGGTTGTTATATTAAAAACGGGAAATTTGTCCTAATCTTCATCAATAAGTTTCGCGTACGTAGCTACTCCTAGTAGTAAGGAGTCTCTCTAGTCATTAGCCATGTTTTCGGAGGAAGGGAAGTGTTATAGGGTTATAGGAGAGGAGGTGTTATTGGTGTAGGAATTATCGATTGTCGTTTAGTACGCGTTTAGACGAGAATCTGCGATTATAGGGCTCAGGACCAGTTCTGGCCTTAAATCGCAAAGACTTATAAAGCGTATTATTCTACGTAATAGACGCAAGAATCTATAATCTGGGAAAGGCTTAGGACCAGTTCTGGCCTTTAGATCCTTAGATTCGTAGAAGAGTTCTATTTAAGGTTTAGGACTAGTTCTGACCTCAAAAGACAGCTTCCTCTAGCACGAGTAGCACTGGTATAGTAGCTCGTCTCTTCTTAGTGGAATACCTAGCTGTTCTGTGGTATAATAGTGAAGTTAACCACTAATCAGTGTAGGTAACATAAGGTGATATCACGTAGCTACGGTTCGTAGATAGTATGATAATTGTTTAATTGTTTTCTTCTAATGAGGAAGGGCGAGGAGCTTAAGGCTCCTCGCCACGCTAGTGTCGCGGCGATACGTGACCACGTAACCACACGTGATATATTCCCGACAATTATATTTTTATAAGGCGGTTAATAACTACTATAATATTTATAAACCTATTACTATTAGGCAAGTTAACTATAAAGTTAATTAAGATGTCGCGCTATCTTTATATTAGAATTAGTAGCGGTTAAAGTACTCCTTGCTTTTTTATATAAGAGGTCTTTCTATATATATATATCCTGTATACTTAAATATATTTTTATATATAGTTATACATTATAGGCTAGTAATATGCTTATTAAACGATTTTATAAGTTTTTATATAGCTAGGATATCCTACTATAGGGAAGTTGTATATAAATTTAAGTATCTTAAATTATAAGGGTTTGGAATTTGGAACTACTATCTTCTATTAATAGTATAATTAATTATTTTAAATTTTGCATTTAGCGAGTATAATATCCTTATACTATTATTTTCTAGGTTAGATTGCCTTTATTATATCTACTATCTATATATTATTCTTATATTTGTATTCTATTAGCTTATTAATTTCTATTTTTTATTTATTAACTTCTAATTTATTTCTATTAAGTTCTGTATCTAGAAATATAGAATATAGTTTTTTAAAATATTTAGGGGGTAGTAAGATCTATAATTAATTTATAATCCGTTTATCTAAAGTATTTATAGGTAAGTCCTATAATTATTATATTAATATATTAGGCTTTTAATTAAGTTTACCTAGTTAATATATAATTTTAAAGTTAAATTATAAGAGGTATTCGGCCTAATAAATTTAGTGCTATATTAATTACTTTATAGTTATAAAGTACTACAGATTCTTATAGTCCGTTAATACGCATATTATAAATAATAATCCTTTAAGCTTAGGACACTATTGTTTAAAGTATCTAATAATTGCAAGCAGTTCCTTATTATATATTTTATAGTTTAATTTAGTAGGGGCGAGTTTCTAGGAGAGAAAGGCTACTAGATATAGTTTGCCATTTTTATTATATTGCAATAATACTCCCCTTAGCGCATAATCTAATAAGTTTATTTTAATAATATATTTAAGGTTAGGGTTAAAGTAAGTAAGGATTAAAGTAGTTATAAAGTAATATTTTAAGTTATTAAAAGCTTATTTGCATCTAGCGGTCTATTTAAATTATATATATATTTTTTTATTAGGGTTACTAATAACTAAGCAATTTTTAAGAAGTGGTTAATAAATTATTAATAGAAATTTGCGAATTCTAGAAATTCTTAAATATCCTATACGTTGCTAGGGCTTTCCTAGTTTATAATTATAGCAACTTTCTTAGGGTCTATTTTAATTCTATTATAGGATATAATTAAGCCTAAGTATATAACCTTAGACGCGTAGAACTTATATTTTTTAATATTATATTATAAGCCTGTGTCTTATAAGCGTTTAAGAACTATTCTAATATATATTTAATATTTAGAAAGTAAGGATAAGTAGATTAAGATATTATTAATATACGCAGTAATAAATATATTAAGGAATTTACAAAGCGTATTATTAATATATTGCTAAAATATACTGGGACCGTTTTTTATGCTAAATAGCACTACTAGGTATTTAAAGAGTCCCTATTATATATAAAAAGCTATATACTTCTTATCTCCTTTATATATATAAATTTTATTAAAGGTAGTGATTATATTAAGCTTTATAAAGTACTATACCTTCACTAATTAGTTAAGCGTCTTTTAAATTAAGGAAATTAGATATTAGTTTTAAATTATAATTGCGTTTAGAGCCTAATAATTAATATAAAATCTTAAGCCTCCTCCTAGCTTTTTAATAAATAGTATAGGTAAGGTAAATAGAGATTAACTAGGGCAAATAAATCCTTTTTCTAAATGCTTATTAAGGTATTATTGCATTATAAGTAGTTCTTCTTATAATATGCCATATAGCAGACCAAACTTTAGTGTTATACTAGGCTTAAGTTCTATCTTAAAATCGTGCTTCTTTTAGTGCGGGGCTAGTTAGTCTATAAATTGTTTTTTAAACTTATTAATTAGGTTATAGTACTCTTTAGGTATAAAAGGTTAAGAATTAGAATACTGTTTTAGTTCTAGTGCTTTCTTAATATCTTTTATAGTTATAGTAAAGATTTTATAATTTTGTCTTTTTGCTAATAAGATAAAAGGCGCGGCCTATATTATATAAAATTTAAAAGGTTTTAACGTAATATCTTTATATTCTTTATATTAGCAACTCGGTCAATCGAGGCACGAGCACGGCAAGAAGGTCGCGCAAGCCTGTACGATTGGATTGTCTATAAACGAGGATCCAAAGCTAAAGAAAGGAAATAAGAAGAACGGAAGCACCGCTCGAAGTTATATACAATCTTCTGGTCACGTGATGGCAACTTGCCGCAACTTGCCAGTGCCGTAACACTTTACCACAATTAGTAGTTGTAAATTTATTATATTAGCTTAAGGTTTATAGCAAGGGTAATTTATATTATATTAAATTTAAATAGTTATATGTATGTTTATAGGGCAAATGGTTTTTTAAGTAATAACTTTAGTAGTAAGTTATATAGAACTTTAGTATTTCTTTAACCCAGCTAATTAAAGGATTATATTGTTTTAGCTATCCATGTCTAAGTATAACTTTATATTGCTTTAAGGGTATTATAAATAGGGAGATATGTTTAAGGTATTTACCTATCTACATTTTCACTAGGGCGTAGTACATTATTTTACTATATATTAAGGGTTTGCTATTAAAGCCTTATAGGCCTTAGGGCTTATTAAGTTTCTTTAAATTTAGGCGTTAAGTTTTTATATAGTTTATATTAATAAAGCCTATACTAGTAGCTCCGCTATCTATTAAGATTTATACCTTCTTCCATTTTCTAAGTATTTAAATTTTGCTAAGTATATTAAGGGAGTTATACTGTATATTAGCGCTAGAAGAGCCTAGACACTTATACTCTTCTACTTTTTATCCTAAGGCGCGACTTGGCCTTAGGACAATTTATTTTCCAAGTTAATTAAGGGTAAGGTGCTTTGTGGCGTCTAAGTATAATTTATAAATTAGGTATAATTTAAGAAATAAGTATAACTTAAAGAACGGGTATAATTTAAGGATTAGGTATAACTTAAGGATTAGAAGGAATTACAGCGGACTTTTTTAAAAGGGTAAGTTTGGCAATACTTTTAAATATATCCTTTTTTACCGCATTTAAAGTATTCTCCATTTATAGCTTAAGTTCTTTATTTATTGCTTCCTAAGGGTGTATAGGATTAAGTGGCATTAAGGTCTATAGGGTTATATATAGGGCTTTTCGGTTTTAGAGATGGGTCGCGCTTTAGGATATATACTAGTTTTATAGTATTTTAAACACAAGGTATAGTTAACTTTGGAGAATAAGTCTATTTATTATATTAAAGGCCCTTATTAATTTATTAATTTATTATAGTAAATTTGGATAGGCTTTTTAGTAATTCCCTACCTACTAACTAGGCTCTAATTTTATCTAAAATAGCTTATTAAAGGGCAGTGACTCTAGCGGCTTTATTCTAATTTAGCTCGCTAATAAGACCTAAAAATTCTAAAAAGAAGCTAGTAAAGTCTCGGTTCCATTATTATAGGTTTTTAAGTTTAGTAACAGCTGTATATTTATAGCTAGCGTTATTATATATTCGATCTAGTAGAGAGATAAAGGGTTTAAAATTAATAAAAGTGCTATTATAGAAGAATAGATCTATAGTTCGTGCAGCGTCTTTACTTAATTAGGACATTCTATAGCTAACCTTGCTAGCTTTAATAGGGTATTAATTATAGTTTGTTAAGAGTTTAAGATAGAGCTTAGTTATAAAGAGATATAGGTTATTTTAGTTTCTATTAAACATTAGAGGATTAGGGAGCCTTTTAGATTTTATAATAGGTACTTGGTTTATTATATATATAAGTTAAGCTACTATTACCGGTTTTATGTTCTTATTTAATGGGCCAGGTTTAGATACTATTATATTAATCTCGTTTATAGGTGTCGTTATTAGGGTCTGTGACGTAAGTGCCTTAATATTACGGAGTTCTTTATGGAGTGCTTCTATTAATCACTAGTACTAGGTTTCTAGTATAGCCTACTACTAAGCTAAGGCGTCTATAAAGGACTATTATATTATGGTTAACTATTCCCTAACTAGGGTTATAATACTTATAGTTATTAAAAGGGATTTGGGTTTGTTTACCATTTTAATAGTAGTTGTTTTAACGCAACGTAATATAAGGGCGCGAAGAGGCTTTAGGGAAGATTTAAAGGAATAATATAAATTCTATCTAAATCTATAGGTATATAGCTCTTGTAGAGTATAAAACATTATATAAAGAAGAGAAAGGAATATAGGAAACTTATAACTAAATATTTGGGGTCTTAGTAGTAGACGTGTAGATATAAGCCCATGCGGATTTTAACAGGTTTTAACTAAATTCCATTATATTAGTGGAATTTGGTGGAAATTAATTAAGTTAGCAGAATTTAGCGGAATTTGATTAACTTTAGCGGAATTTGGCAGAATTTAATTAAAGCGTTAAAATTTATCTATTGAGTGTTTCACCAAGACATTCCTACTGTAACTGGGCTAGTCCTATTATATAAAGAAGGTAGCAAAGCCATCTTAAGCTACACTATAGCAAATAGTATTAGACAATCTTAAGAAACGGAAATAAGGGCCTAAACATCAGACTCTAGAATCTTGGCTTTAGCTTTATATCACCATTATATAGAATAGCGAAGAGCTAAAGAAAGGGTTAATAGAGGTAACGGAAAGCAGTATTATACAAGCTTTTATCCAGGACTATAAGGAGATCTATCTAGCTCTATATTATGCCTTTATTTAAAAGGTAGCCAAGAGGTTAGAGAAGCTTAAAATGGCAACAATAATTGAGGAATTTAACCTCCTCTATAAGCATCTAAATACGGGACGTAATGCTTATACTACACTCTTAGGGCAGCCATCTGCAGATCCTATAACGTCTACTACCCTAGTACCTTCTTAATCAACTAAGATAAAGTGCTTTACTTATAGTCTACCCTATAAGTTAAAGAATTGCAAATAACTGTTTTAGTCTCTTTAAGGTCCAAACTTTATACCAAATAATAAGTGTCTAAGGAAGTGTTAAGAATGGCTTAAGGTCTTAACAAACAAGCAGTATTACAATAGGAGGCTTAAGCAGATAGAGAGGGAAGGTCTTAGGTCAAGGACGTCTATATCGGCTTTATCTACTACTAAAAAGATTAAGGATCTAGATAGGCCCCAAGCTAATACCCACTTCTGCAATAATATTAGATACTTCCGTAACCTTAAGCCATATATATCTATAGCAACGGCTGGAGATTCTAGGGCAGAAATCCATAAATACAGTAATATCAACTTAGCAATTAGGGTGGGCGGATAACGCCTAACTTATTATCTAATATTAAGGAATATAGCATACGCTCCATATTTTTATACTAATCTAATATCTATAGCAAAGCTCCGTAGGGCTGGAGTAATTATTAACCAATCTATAAATTATCTACGCTATAAGAATAACGGAGGCCTATTTACCAACCTTGTAGAATATAGAGATCTCTACCTTACTAATACCATTACCCGCTTACTACCTACTCTTACTACCTACACTACCTCTACTAGATTCTTTAAGACCTTAGCATATAATAAAGTATGGCATTAACGCTTACTACACTATAATATAGAGTTAGTAAATTATCTGCCAACTACGGCAGATGGGATTAAAGTGGTTAAGATAGATAAAGGAAGGACTTTGTACGGTATACCACTTTATAAACCATATATTTTTGGAAAGATAACCTAGCAAATATCTTATAAAATATTAGCAAAGGAAACCTACCCTTTTAAATATATTTACTTTAATATTATTATAAAAGAGGATGGGTTTAATAGAGATATATATATAGCTTGTCACGGAGTGAGTATAAGCGACGATAATATATAGCAAAGTAGATATTATTAAGCTATGTATATAAACTGTGTGATAAAGTTAAGACGTTGCGTAAGGAAAAAAAGTAAGGAAACAGGAAGAAAAGGGTATATATTGTTAACTTGGTTACTTGGTTAATATATACATAGGGCAGAATAGGCTTCGAGTTATGGTCCTAGCAGAACTTGGTAGAATTCGGCGGAATATAGTAGAGGACGGCAGATTGCCGTAGATTGCCGTTACGTGCCTTAATTAACTAAGTCATTAACATAGAGGTTAAGATAGTGGAAATAGGTAGACGTGTATAAGGTGTCACGGAGGTGTCCCATAACAGTACCCCCCCTTTAAACTCGAGCTTCTGCGAGATAGGGCTATAGTAGTTCTAGGTGGAGTTTGTAAAAGTCTTCTACGGCTTATATAAGTCCTATAGAGTTAACGGGTTCCCATAAGGGCTTAGTAAAGCCTCTCCATTTTATAAGGTATATATATTTACGTTTCCGTTTATTATACTTAATATTATTAACTCTTTTAACAAGGTACTTATCCTCACCATCTACTTTGACTGGTGGGGGAGGGTCTTAAATCTGTCTAGGCAGGGTGTTTAATATAGGGGCGGTAGGGCGGAGGACTGACGTATAGAATACAGGGTGGATTTTAACCGTATTAGGGAGCTTTAGTCGGTAGGCATAAGAAGAGACAACTTTTTTAACCTTATAAGGGCCGGCGTTCTTCCAATTAAGTTTCTTAGTAGGTCGTTTTGTGTTCAGATTTCTTATATCTAGCCAGACAAAGTTACCAATTTAGTAAGCCGGTGCTGGGGTTTAGTTCTTATTTGCTGCAGCTTTATAAATAGATTGGGCCCATATTATTTCGTTAGTAAGGAACTCTTATAGTTCTTCTATCTTGTTTATAAATTTATTTACTTCTGTAACTTATAAGGCTTAATAAGCTAGGTAAGGAATATTACTAAAGGGTTTAAAACCTATTTGCGGATGCTAGCCGTAGTTAGCCAAGAACAGGGAGACCTTTATAGTTTCCGAGACGGAGTTATTTATAGTAAACTTAGTAAATATAAGCCAGTCTATCCAGTTGTCCTGTAAATACGACGTGTATATTTAAATATATTGTTCCATTATAGCATTTGCACGTTCCGTTTAACCGTCTATTTCTAGGTAGTATGATATAGACAATAGTGCTTTAATATAGAGTTGGGTAGTTAGTTCTTCCTAGAATATAGAGATAAACTGTCTACCTCTATTAGAGACAATTGTTTTAGGGAGTCCATAGAGTTTCTATACGTGGTCTAGGAACAGTCAGGCAATAGCAGGTGTTAATATATTGGGATAGGCAATTAAGTGTCTTATTTTAGATAGTTAGTTTATAACTACTGTAATATTTACACAGCCTTTACTTATAGGGAGATTAACAACAAAGTTAATTAAGATGTCCTTCCATCTTTGGTCCGGAATAGGCAGTGGCTTTAAAAAGCCGTTGTACTTCTTATGCGAGGCTTTGGCTCGTTAGCAGGTGTAATAGCTAGAGACGTACCTTCGTGTCATATCGTGTATATTTAGCCAGTAGTACTCCTATTAGAGCAGCTCTAGGGTTTTTCCTTAGCCTAGGTAGCCGGCTACTGGTAGATCGTATACGTGTTTAAGGAGCTTAAGCTTAAGTTCATCGTGGTTAGGTATAACTAGGCGGTTCTAGTAGTATAAGCAGTCGCCATAAGCTTTATATTTACTTAGAGAGATCTTTTTAGAGCGTCTAACACCATTTTAAATTAACTTAAGTGTTTCTTGGATAAACTCGTCATTTGGGTATTTGTTAACTATAATCTACTTAATTAATTAATTAGTTATTTTAAGGACATATACTATAAGGTCTTTAGCCAGGGGATTAAATAATTTAGGGCGAAGCAGCGTTTAATTGCAGTAGGCGCGCGCTTCTTCCTATGCTATTATATCTTATAAACGTCAAGTTAGGGCATTAGGTTTTTAACCTTAAACGCCTAGGCGGTATGTAATTAAGAATTGGAAACGAGACAGATATTCTAACTAGCGGGCTTAATAATAACTCAGCTATTTTATAGTTGTAAAGTACTATAGATTCTTATAGTCGCTAAGAACCTTAATTAGAAATCCAGCGCCTTCTAGTTTGGGTTGCCATTATTTAAAACATCTAATAATGGCCAATAATTCCTTATTGTAGATCTCGTAGTTACATTTAGCTAGACTTAATTATTTTAAGAAGTATGCTACTAGATATAGTACTCCTTCCTTATTATACTAAGACAGAATACCTCCAGTGACGTAGTCAGATAAATTAGCTTCTATAACACTCTTTCGGTTTAGGTTAAAGTATTAGAGTACGGGTGCGGTAGTAAATATAACTTTTAGATAGGCAAAGGCCTTCTTGCATTCCTTATTAAAGATAAAGGCTTTATCCTTTTATATTAGAGCCATAAGGGGTAAAACTAGGGCGGAGAAGTTATTAATAAACCGTTGGTAGAAATTAGCAAATCCTATAAAGGCTCTTACGTCCTTAACATTTTTAGGTTCTTGCTAGTTTACAATTACTTTAATCTTCTTTAGGTCCATTTATATGCCGTTTATAGAGATAATAAGTCTAAAGTATAGAACTTCCGTTTTATGGAACTTGCATTTATCTATATCTAATTATAGGCTAGCTTTATATAGGGCTTCTAGGATAAGGTTAACGTGTTTCTTATATTTAGCTAGGTTATTATTGTATACTAGGATGTTGTTAATATAAGCAGTATAGAAAACGTCCAGATAAGGTTATAGGGTATTATTTATAAAGTGTTGGAATAAACTTGGGGCATTTATAAGGCCAAACGGCGTTATTAAGTATTTAAATAGTCCGTATCTAGTACGGAATGCGGTAAGCTATTTATCTCCTTTTACAATATGGAGGCGGTTAAATGCGTAGATAAGGTCGAGTTTTGTATAGTAGCGAGCCTTACTTAATCAGTTTAATATCTCTTAAATTAACGGGAGCGGGTACCAATTCTTAATAGTAATAGCGTTAAGAGCTTGGTAGTCTATATAAAAGCGCAGACCGCCGCCAGGTTTCTTAACAAAGATTATAAATACAACTATAGGCAAAGAGCTTGCTCTAATAAATCCTTTATTTAGGTGTTCGTCCAAGTACTTCCGTAGCACTTGGAGTTCGTTTTAGGACATTCTATACAAGAGTCCAAATCCTAGTTGTTTTCCTTCTTTGAGTATAATCTTATGGTTATATAGTTAGTGTTCTGCTAGCTTATTAGCTTCCTTTTATAAAAATACTTCCAGGTTGTTATAATAGCATACTAGTACTTTTGTAGCAGGGTCGGTGTGTTTCTTTAGTGCTAAGGCCTTTTTAATATCAGCCATTGTAACAGCGAAGATTGTATATTTAGGTTTCTTGGCAAGTTATGCTAATAGGGTAGCTCCAATTATATAAATGTCTAAGGTATTAAGCAAGCTTAGATTATCCTTAGTTTCTTATATAGTTTTTTATTTAGGTTTAGGTTTGGTATCTAGTACGAAGTTAGTATTAGATTTAGGTTCGGGTTCTTTAAGTATCCTTTTTATAGTAGAATACCAGTTCTTCTAGTATTTTTATATATTAAGCTTAAGCTTCTGCTTAGTTTGGGGTGCAGTAGTTAAAGTCAGTTTGTATAGTTATATGTTATTTTTGGGTTCTTAGTGGACGTCGGTAGAAATCTTATATTAGTGGAATTTAGTAGAATTCTCGGGTTGGTGGAATTTAGTGGAATTCTTAGGTTAGTGGAATTAGGTGGACTTCTTAGGTGTAGGGTGGACATTAATAGAAATTTTAGACTGGTGGATTCTGGTGGATTTTTTAGGTTCTAGTTTTAAGTCTAAGTAGCGAGTTATAAGGCACTTCTATTTGTAACAGGAGGCGGTAAATAGAAGTTTAAGGTTCTCCTAATTAATGGTTACCTTATATAGCTTTATCTAGGGTTATCTAAGGATTACTAAGTAACTTAGGGTGGTAACATAAAGCCTAATTAGTTCTTCGTGGTTTAGATATTGGAGTCTTAGGGCCGCTATATAAGTAATATGGCCTAAGACAGTGCGTTTATGTGAGGGGACTTTATAGACAGGGGGCTATAAGGACACGATTGTGGAACAGGATAGATTGGTAAGAGAGATAAATCCCTAAGAAGGTAAGGCCTCTGGGATCGTGGAGACTATATACTATGGGCACGTGCCTCCGGTACGTGACCGGCGACCATCTAAGGGGCGTCTAGAGGTTGTCCTAAAGGCAACCTAAGGTGTCCGCAATAATATCCCTTATATTGCCCCCCCCTTCTTACGGTTGGCCCCTGATCGCCATTACCTTGCAGTAGGGAGATTATAAGGGCTTGTCCTAGAAGGGGTTCAGAGAAATATTAGGGAGATATTAGTATGCCGCTGTATATTATCTATCTATCTAACCCCTGCTTTAAACTCCTGAAAACCTTAATAAGGAAAAAACATAACTAGAGAAAAGATATAAGGATTGCTAGGAGACCCCTTAAAAGCCTACTGGAAACGTGCTGGTGACTACCTAGGCTAACCTAAAGATTTTTATGCAACTCTACTTCTAAGCCTTTATACCGGTCTGCAATTAATCGCGAGTATTATAGGCAATTTGGTGTTCCTAATATAGTTCCATAGGACCTTTTAGTATAGGATTTAATATATAGAGCCTTGGCTTGCCGTTGTCTTTAACCTTTAAGATATTAATCTATAATCCTTTCTCGTTAGTTCTGTGCTATATATTTAGCGTAGCTCTACTGCCTAGTAAATAGAAGGGACACTTCGCAATAGCGCCTCTAGCTATTATACAATTTGTTAAAAACGTTTATAACATTATTCTTTAATACCGTAGTATTATTTTAGGTATAATTTCACCTATATACGTCTGTAATTAACGTCTTAATTACCTTCCCCGGCCGCGTAATTAGTTTTTGTAAGGAAGTGATAACTAAATGGCTTATACGCGTGTTTCCTTCCTTCTGAATTGCGCTATTATAACAGAGTTATATCGGCAAGGTTGCGGCTATTTACTGGAAGGGTATTGGGAGGTAAAGTATAGAGATACCTTGCTTATTAAGCTGCTCCTTTTCTTTAATACCTTACTTCCTATCATCGCCCTTTGTCCAAATTTGGATGTATCTTTAATATATTATTAAGATTTTCTTTTTTTCCATTATTAATTTAATATGCCTCTTTATTCTCCTACTAACTACTCTTTTAATCTAATTCTATAGCATATTCTGGCCCTACCGCTGTATATAAAACCCTAACCTCCGCTAACCCGTAACTAGTGCTGGTCCTGCCTAAATAACTTTATATACACGTCCTTAAAAGACCAGAAGTCTAATAAGAAGATTTTAGATGCTTATAATAAGACCTACTATATAAGGTCTAATACCTTTAGTCCTTATAATTAATGCATGCGTACCAAAAACGGTAGTTACGTTAAGGTAAGCTTTCCTATCCTTAATAGGTTTCTATTACTAACTTTAGGCTTTAATATAGCCTAGGCCTAAGTGGCGACAATCCTTTAATATCCTTAACTACTATATCGCCTAGGCTCTCTCTTATTCTAGCACTAACGCTAAATATCTGGGTTAAATTTAAGACTATGCCACAGCCATCTATATTGCCTATAATTCCTAGCAAGCTAGCTAGTAACGCCTAATAAGGGAGTAAGGTTGGTATACTAAGGATAGGGTAAAGGATAGGGGTAATAAGAAGAAGGTCGCCGTTTACCATAAGAAGGAGTTTGCGCATACACATTAAGTTTTAAAAGAGCACAATATAATGCGGTATTAGGTAGGTTACCCTTCGGGTACCTAGCAGATAGGTAACTAATAATTGCCGTAGTAAGGTCTTAATAGTTCTAGTCTTTGCCAGCTAGCCAATATCTCTGTTTATTCTGGGCTTAAGCGTGTCTTTATTAACTATAAGCTTACGCCTTAAGAACTTTGTTGGTACTAGTTTGGGCCTAATATTAGTATTAAGTGTTTAAGGATCTCTGCTCTATTTATACCTTATTGGCCTGCCCCCGTTTTTATACCTATTTATACTCCTACTAAGGGATCTAGATCTAGATCTTATTCCTGTTAGCTATTACTTAGTAGGCTAATAGATACTAATCCTGCACCTAGGGATAAGGCATAGTGGCTTTTACTTTAGGCATTTAGGATTAATTCTTATATATAGTAGTAATTAGGAAGGCCTTATAAAGCATTTAGGAAGGTATAGGAATACTATTCCTAATATAGACTAATAAATAGGAATGTAATTCTAGTAAAATACCCTATCAATTCTATGCTATATATATAAAAAGGCTGAGGACCTATTCTACCTTAGGCTATAACCCTAATTAATTTTTATAGTTTTTAGAGCTTGTCTATTCTATATCCAATTTAACCTATTTACTCTTTAGGGCCTCTCTTGGCCTACTATAAGCTTTCTTTATAGGTTATAATAACACTGTAGTATTAGAGCGCTTTTTATAATTTGCAAATTATAGACCTTGGTCCTAATATTCTTTTAGAATATCTTTATAATAATTAAGGTAACCCTCTAGTTTTTATATAGAGTCTTTAGTAGGCTAGCCTAGCCATTTAACTTTATATTAAAGCTTATTCTTAATAGACTTATAGCGTAGTATAGCTTCAACCTTATACCGCTCGCCTACCACTTTAGGGTGTTTAATTGGGCCTAGACGGAAGTTCTTTTCTAGTAGTAGTCTATGCCATAGCTCTAGTAGATTTATATAAAATACTAAATACACACAGGTTATAGATAAAAGTAGCTAGAGATAGTAGGCTAGCTTACTAATTTATTCCTTAATTTAAAAGGGACCTAGGTATCTTATATTAAGCTTCTTTAATGGTTGACGGGTCTTAATATTTGTTAAATATAATAGAACCTTATTGCCTACGCTAAAATACTTATTCTGGTATTTATAGTTGTACTAAAGTCTTTACTGCTCTTACGTATCTTGTAGGCTCTGCTTTATATGCTTCTATTACTCCTCCCATTCCTTAAGGTATCCTTATACTCTCCAGTAGATATCCTTAGACTTCCCAGTAGGATTCTATAATTAATTATACGGCCTTAGCTAGTAATTATTAGGCATACTATTAAATCCTAATAATCAGATGCTATAGGCAATCTAGATTGGTGCAAACTAATATAATATATATTATTTTAAGTTATAAGCGTACTCCGCGTACGGAAGTAGCTCGCACTAATTATCTTACTAGTAGTTTAAATATATTTATAGATATAACTCCAGTTCCTAGTTCTAGCGTTCTGTTTACCCATCTATCTATAGATGGAAAGCCATACTATAACAGTAGTCTATCTTTAAATAAAAGCATAGATCTAACCAGTACTAGCTTATAAAGACGCTGCCCCTATTAGTAATAATGGAGTGTGGTTAATCTACTTTAAGAAAGTATTTCTCCTTAATTAGATTTGTAAGCGCTTATACATTAATTGTCTTGTTAATAGGAAGGTATTAGACGTACTTTAAAAACCTATTAATAAGTACTAGGACCGAATCATATATTTATTCTTACCTATCTTTTAAGGGCGGGAGATCCATAATAAAGTCCGTAGCGTAATGTTACTATGGCTTACTAGCAGGGGGAACTGATTTAAGTAAACCCCATAGCTTATACCTTTAGATTTTATATACTTAACACTTCTTATAGTGGCTAATATACTCCTTTACTTCCTGCTTAAGCTTTAGCTAGTAGTATTTGCGTTAAAGTAATTCCACTATCTTAACTTAACCATAGTGGCCACCTAGAGGATTATTGTAATTCCTCATAAGGATCTTCTATCGTAGATTTGCTTCTTATGGCACCTAAACCTTACTATTTCTACGCAGTAGGCCCATTAGGTCCAGTTCCCAATTTTAGCGCCTTTTAGCTTCCTTTCTATTACATTTCCAGTCTACTTCCATATTAAAGATAGCATAGGAGGCGTCCCTCTATTACACCTTATAGATGAGATCTATTAACCTTTTAGATAGTTCCCGGGTAAAAGCTATTTCGCCTTATACTGCTCTAAGTATAAGACTAAATAGTACTATAGATCTTACAACTTCTTAGTATGCATACGTTAGGAAGGCCGCTATAAGGTTAAAGTCCTTTGGTTATTGCAGGGCTCTAGATTCTAATTACTCTATAGCTTTACTTTTAGTTTAAGGGGATAGCTTAATAATTAAGGGTGGTGTATTACTAGGTTCCAAACTTGTATTAGGGACGTCCTGTCTAGGTATTTTTAGACCCTTATTGGCAACAGACTAGGTACCAGCTAGAACATCAGTAAAGACTAATAGGGTTTATACCGCCTAAGACTTAGTACATAGAGCTGTGGGTGCTTAAGCATCCTATACCTAGAGCTTATTCTATAATATAGGGAGTAAGATATCTATTATCTGTTTTCCTTCTCCCGTTTTAAAGCCTTTAGCATAGTCTAGCCGTTGTAATAGTCCATTAGCAGGGTTATTTTCCCCTAGCTTATATTTAATCTTAAAGTTAAATCACATAAGCTCCTCTACCTATCTAGCTTGTTAAGGTATAAGCTCCTTTATAGTTATAAAGTAGCATAGATTATAATGATTTAAGAGTATATAAGTAGTATAGCTTGCGTACTCAAGGTAGTGTCGCTACTATTTAAAGCAGTTAACTATAGCAAACAGTTCCTTATCATAGGTATAATACCTAACTTTAGGTCCCTAGAATTTTCTACTATAGAATGCTACTGGTTTCTAGTGGAGCTAGGTAGCATCTAGATGCCTATTAGGTTACAGTAGGATACTAATAAGGGCAAAATTTAATATATTAGTAACCATCATCAGTGGCTAATCTGGGTTGAAATGCCGTAATAGTAGAGCTTCTATAAACTTTGCGTGTAGTTTCTAAAAGGCTTCCTAGACCTTTTTAGGCTATATCTATAGTTTGTACTATTTAGTTAGTCCCTTCTTAGTTTTTTTTCTTCCCACCTTTAAGCTTTTTACTTCTTAGGCCGGGTCTTAGGAAGCTTTAGCAACATAGTTAGATAGGTGTTAGGTAATATCTAAGTAGTTATAGATAAAGCGCCTATAGAAATTAGCAAAGCCTAGGAACACTTAAATATCCTAGTAGCTCTCTAGCTCTGGCCACTTTTAGATTATCTGCACTTATACTAGGTCCATAACTATATCTATAGGCGTTATAATATAACCCAGGAACTCACCCTGCTTGGTATTAAAGACATACTTTAATGCCTTAGCGTAGAGGCCCTAATTATCTAAGCGTTTTAGCACTTCGCGGATATATTACTTATACTAATCCTTATCTTCTAAGTAGATTAGAATGTCATCTAAGTAAACAATATATGTGTAGTCAACTAGTCCCCCTAAGGCTCTATAAATGTACAATTAAAATGTTATAGGCGCATTGGCCAGCCCAAAAGGCATTACTATATACTTAAAGTGGCCGTATTGGGTTTTAAAAGCGGTCTTTTACTTATCCCCTTCTTTAATATGGAGCCTATAATAGGCGTCTTATAGGTTTAGCTTTATAAAGATTTTTGCCCTAGATAGTTAATCCAGCATTTTACTAACTAGTAGTAGTGGGTAACAGTTCTTAATTATAATCTTATTAAGACTATAATAGTCTACGTATAGCCTTATAGTCCTATCTGGTTTTGGGATAAAGAGGATTAGTATGTCTACCAGTAACTTACTAGGCCGTATCTATCCCTTTTCTAGTAAGCTGTTAAGGTACTCCCGTAGGATCTTAAGCTCTTTACAAGAAAGGTTATAGATAAAAAGGTTTAGTAGTTATTTACCTTCTTTTAGATTAATTATATAATTATATTCTAAGTTCCACTAAAGGACTTTTACTCACCTGCCCGAAAATACCCTTAATAAGTCCCTTAGGCCTACTGGGATATTTAATAAATTGGGGTCGCGTTTGTCCTCCGCGTTATTGTTAAGTAGGTCCTAAAGGTTCCTTAGGATGCTTGCGGGCAGCATTACGCGCTATAGTGGCTGTTTATATATAGTTGCCACTATATATTAGACAGTTTTATATGGTAGCCAGTGGAGGGTAGGGAACTTTTTAATATAGCATTTAAGGTGTTATAGTATACTCTCTGCGTATTGCTTAAGCTAGAGTAACTTATAGCGGTGGAAGTATCTTATAGGATCTTTAAGGTTGCCGCCTCCCTATGGTGTCTCTATAACCTATCCAGCAGTTCCTTATAGGGTATCCGTTATAAAAGGGTTATTGCCTATATTAGGCTCTATACCTATCTTGCTATAAAATAGGGGTTAGATCTAATACTCCTTTAGGTATAGGGCGTATACTGTTTCTCTTAGAGCTATATCTTCTAGGATAAGCTTATACTCTTTTACCAAATTATATTATATAAGATTAATTTCAGCGCCACTGTTATATAGTGCTTGGAACTGACATATCTCGCCTATAGGGAGTACCATTTCTAGCTTAATAGTAATATAGAGAGCCTCTCCTTCTATATCTTGCCCTAGTTGTAGCTAGGAGAGGTCCGTAACTAGGGCTTTTCTTTTTTTAGATTATTAGTGCAGTTATTACCCTACTTATTTTTCTAATTGGGTTTACCTCTGGAGAAGTTTTCTTTTAACTTTTTAGAGTGTTCCTATAAGGGTGCCGGATGGGTATTAGGTTGGCCCTAGGAGTCTTTCCTATTACTTAAGGTCCCTAACTTTAACCCTTCCGGATTTCTCTTTAAGAATGGCTTCTGTAAAGTTTAGGTCTACCCTATGTTGCTACTAGAGTGCCTACGTTTCTGGTTACCCCCTAGCTTCTTACTAAAAGAGGTCTGGTTCCTTACCGCATCCTTAGTGTTTAGAACCGCTCGTTTAAAATCCGTATATATAGTAATCCGCAATAGGGCTCCTATATGCTTTATTTCGTCACAAATTGCTAGCTTAATTCTAGCCTAGATAAATCCAATTTTCTCCTTCTTATGGATGCTACCGTCCTTATTTTTGAAGGGCTCTGGATTTATTAGTTAAGCATAAGTTTCTATAAAGTTTATAAACTAGTGGAAATTATGGCGGTTGAGCTATATCCCATTCCAGAATAGTTCTGCGTAATTATATTGTATAATATATAGATCTTAAGTCCACTTCTTTAGGAAGGGTTGTAGCTGCGGCTATATAGTAATTTGCTCTTTATTAAGCTAATTTAGTATAATCTGGTTTAGGGATTAATCTTTAATCTTGCTAATAATTTAATGGGTATACTCTTTGGTATTATCTTATATTATTAGCATTTTAAAGAAGTTATCTATTTTACAAACCTAATTGTCTAACTATTAGGCGTTAGGTCCCTGGCGGAGTTCTAGACTACTAGAGGCCTTAGCTAGTTAGTCTATATCCTTTTTCCGTTTACTATATAGATACCTCTCTAAGTCTTTTACACCTCCTTAGGTAGGTACTAGGTATCCCCTAGAAGGCCCTTAGCTTTAGCTAGGTTATAAAAGATTTTATCTAGCTTAGATTAAGCTCTACTAGATCTAGACCTACCCCTAAAGGTTTCTAATATATTTATTAGTGGCTCCTTCCCGCATGGCTTTTAAGAGCCTTATAGTAGCTTCCTAATATCCTCCTTAAAGAAAATTGGTGTAGGGCCTTTAACTTTTTAACCTTAGGCCTAGGGAAGCTCCGGCTATAGAGGTAGTATTAGTACTAGTAGCTGATACGGGTTTCCCTATAAGGCTTAAGTCTTAAGTTAGTAGTTAGGTTAGATTGCCTAAAGGGGTAGGCCCGCTTAGCTTATAAGCAGTCTATACGCCGCTACTATACTAATTATAGGCTGGTGGTCTTCTGGGAGGGTTCTGGTTAGGTCCCTAATTAGGCGCGTTAGTGTAGTCCTCTAGCATTTCTAGTTTAGGGGAAGATTTTAGGGTTGCGTCTGGCGCTTAATCTTCTAATTAGCCTAAGTGGGGCTAGAGGGGTTCCAGCTGCTTTTTAGCAGTATTATAACTGTTATAAAGGGTATCTATGTTTTCCTTAGCGTTGCTAGTGACTGTAGGTGTGCAAGAGTCTTTAAGCTCTTAGTGCATCTAGGTATTAGGGCTTGTTTAGCCATCTTACCTAGAGGTTTATATTGTTGCAATCTCTCGCTATTAGAGGGACCTTCCTGCCTTAGCGTGATAGCTGTCCATAAGGTATTTATAGAGTTTCCATTTAGGTCGTCGTAAGATTTTAAGGGAGGATAGTAGATGTAAATAAAAGATATAAATAAACAATCTGGTCCTTAAAGCCAGCTACCCTTCTAGATAGAGTAGGAAGGATTTAAATATAAGGGGACTTTATAGACAGGGGGCTATAAGGACACGATTATGGAATAGAATAGATTGGTAAGAGAGACGAATCCTTAAGGAGGTAAGGCCTCTGGGATTGTGGAGACTATATACTACGGGCACGTGCCTCCAGTACGTGACCGGCGACCATCCGAGGGGCGTCCGGAGGTTGTCCTGAAGGCAACCCGAGGTGTCCGCAATAATATCCCTTACAGTTTGCCATTAAATCCAAATACGTTAATATGCCGGTTAAGGGGTATTAGGGTAAACCTATTATCTTATATAAAGATCTTATTAATAAATCCTAACTGGCTATAAGAGACAATGATAAGAAAGCAAAGATCCTTATAGAAAGATTTTTCCCTTAACCAGCTTTAGCAGACCTTAGTGATATTACGGGCAAAGCACCGGTGACCTGCCTAAGGGTTAACAGCGACATAACAACCGAAGAAATGGCCAGAACTATTAGCCGCCTTTTAAATAATATAGTACTAGGACCAGATAGGATCTTAAATAAAGCCCTAAAGACCTACGGACCACTAATAGCACCTTGGCTTACGGATATAGCTAGAGTATACTTTGTAATAGGCTACTACCTAAGACTTAAAAGAGCTATAACAACGTTTGTCCTACGCAAAGAAGGCAAAGTAGACTACTTACTTCTAGGGAGCTACTGCCCTATTGCCTTAGAGAATACCCTTAGTAAGATCTTAGAAAGGGTAATAGCGGACTACATAGCAGACATAGCTAAGGAACACGCCCTACTACTATAAAGCTAAATAGGGGCAAGAAAGAACCGCTTAACACTATTAGCACTTATGCTACTCACTACCACCATTAAATCTGCATGGGCGATGCGAAGGGACTTTGTAGTATTAATGCTTAGCCTAGATATTAGTGGTGCCTATAATAACGTACCCTATAAGCGTCTCCTATACATTCTTAGGGCAAAAGGCTTCCTAGAATGGATTATATAATTTGTCTAAGGGTTTATAGGTTAAAAAGAAATATTATTGGCCTTTAGTGGATACCAAAGCCCCCCTATTGCAGTTATAACAGGAATACTATAAGGATCACCCCTCTTGCCTATACTCTTCCTTTTCTTTATAAGCAACCTACTTAACTCCTTTAAGAAAAGGGCAACCTAGGGGATAGGCTTCGTTAATAACACAAACCTAATTATATACGGGCTAATAGCCGCAGAGAATTGCAGAACACTAGAGAAAGCTTATAATACCTATATAGAATAGGCAAGATAACATAGAGTCTAATTCTTACTAGAGAAATACTAGCTAATCTATTTTATAAGAAAACGCAACTAATCTGCAGATCTTTAGTATATAATTTATATCTAAGGCTTTAGGGGTTAACTAGTTTAGGGCCTAAGAGTATTAGGAGTATAGATAGACAGTAAGCTCTAGTGGAGCGTATATGCGGTATAAGCAGCCTATAAGGGCCAAGTATAGTATATCGCATTATCTAGGATTGTTAATTCTATATAGGGTCTATACTTCTAGAGGTTACGCCTACTATACACAGCAGTTGTCTGGCTAACCATAACATATAGGTCCAGTATTTGGGCCATTGGAGAATCTAAAAAAGGCCCCCCTAAATCACTCCTTAAACCACTTTAAAAGGTCTAAATAGCCTGCCTCTGGAGTATAACAGGCGGATATAAGCGAATGGCCATAGTACTGCTTAAGAAGGAAGCTAATATTCCCCCCTTATAACTATATATTAAAGCCGCTGCAATATAAAGGGCGCAAAAGGAACGCAGCTCTAATATTATAAAGTATATTAAGACACGCCTAAATAAACTATAGAGGGACCCTAGGGCGCCTTATAGGAGAATAAACCAATAACCCTAAAGTAGGGAAGATATATTAGAGAAACAGGTAAAGAAAGTAGAAGAAGAATAGTGCTGCTTTAGGGCCTAAGCCTATATAGAGGAGGAAGGGAGACGCGTAAGAGGCTAGTAAGGACAATAGTAAGAGAGAGAAAGGAGCTAAAGTAGAGTATAAAAGAATGCCAGGAAACTATCTACCGCAATATAATACTGGCTGGACTAACACTAGAAAGGTATGTGGGAGTTAAAGGTATAGAGGCTAACTAAGGCAAAAGGAACCTAAGCTGTAGCATGGTTAACGCTATGGGGGGTAAATACTCTAGGGCTCTAAGAAGGCCTAATAAAGGCAGAAAATATAATAGCAACACTCTTAAGAATAGGAATAATAGGACTAAAAGACTGGCTCTACTAGGTAGGTGTCCTAGTAGGTAGCCTAAGATACAAATATGGCTGGCTAAGATAGACACTAAAATATGTAATACTGTTATGCCCCTTACGCACTAACCAAGAAGCAATGCTCTTAGTAGCTGGCATAAAGAACTATAAGATACTGCTCTTAATACAAAAAGGTCTTAAGGCGGTTACCCAGTGGCTTATTAGCCAAAATATACTAAACTAGTTCTGGGTTACAAAGGAAATGGCAATAGAGGGTAGGGGGGTGAGCGACGGGCGCCCCCTAATAACTCTATAGTAGTAGAGTAAAGTTTGCGATACTAGCGCATCCGTAGGCTTGTTATGGCAGCAGTGGTTCCTAAGGAGGTTAAAAAGTAAGGTAGTAGGAGCACCACAGGTGACTTGCAGGCGCCTCGCAGGCGCCTCACAGGCGCCTCGCAGGCGAGTCCCAAAAGGCGGGGAGATGGATTACGGGATTTTCTTAAATAGAGTTTTCTCCCCACATATATATAAGGAGTAGTCCGCGTGGGCCTAATAGGGATCCAAATCGGACGTTAAGCAATGAATTATTATTATTATTAATAAATCCTATGCTGCTAGCTCCTGTGTTAATTAGGACTTAAGCATTAGCCTATTAACCTTTCTACCAAAGACGGTAGTTAATGGTTATACTACAATCCTAAGAGTTAGGGTTTGTAACATCTAATACATTTAACAAGATCCTATAACATAGCTGTCCCAGAGAGCGACTTAACTCTAAAACGCACCTTTTAGTGGCAAGTAGAAAGGGGTTCCTATAGAACGTCAGTTGTAACTTTATCCTTATAAGTAGTGCTTACTAGATATAGGGCTGGAACTAGGTAAAGATTAGGGACAGTAACTAGAGGATCGGTATGGTAAACGGCTACTAGTATTAGCTATTTATAAATTCTTTTAGAAAGGGACAGAGCAGTAGCTGGAGATATAAGCGTCACTTCCGCACTTAAAACAGAGGCCGTGTTTAATGCATTGCTCTTATTCGGCAGATCCTTTTAGGGCGTAAGAAAGGGTCCCAGCGTTAATATCTATGTGTTACGGCACTGTCCTGACGCATACTGTCTCGTACTATCTCGTACTACTTCCTACTATTAGCTGGCCCACCACTAGCGCCTTGGCGGCTGCCCCTACTATTTGTATATAATACCCCCTTTTACCTCCTTCTCCTCTTTATACCATAATGTAGTTATTTAGCCTATTAGCATTATAGCACTGTGACAGTTTGTGGTATCTCCTCTTGCGCCCCATCGCGATCTTTATTCCCCCCAGTCTACTATCTCCATTTTCCTAGTATAATCGCGACCTGGCATAACCAATAACACCATACCATAGTCCTAGACAATCTTAGTATTATCCTAGATAATCTTAGCATTATAGCCAGCCTTATAGATTTCAATTACCTTATCCAGATCCCCTAAAATGGGTAACTAGAATACCCCGTTGGCAAATACACGCAAAGCGCTCGCCCGCCTCTTTAATACCTCCTATACTAATATCGCCTAGGTAATTAGGAGTAGTCCGGAGTACCCTAAGGACCTTAATATAGTAGGAACATTTTAGCACCTCTCTATATATACAACCTTTTTAACTAGTGTTAAGAGCGGTCTCCAAACAGTCTATAATAAAGGCCGGACTGTAAAGTCCTAACTTAAAGAAGTTCAGCATAGAATTAACTCCCTTAAGACACTTAAACTATGTGTAAAGTAATACGAACAGTAAGCTTTGGCATATACTAAGACTATACAAAGTCTAAGCTCTTAGATTACTATACTTACCCAAACTATTGCTAATAAGAACACCGCTACTGGCTCTCCTCCCCTAGTTAAGCCCTATAGAAGAAAGTATAAAGCAAAAAACCTAACCCTATTTAATAGCAAGGGATCGCCAACTAAAAAGTAAGAAAAATTTAAAATATAGGAAACAAAGATCTAAGGCGTTTTCTATAGAGATGCAAAGTGCTTTAAGACCCTAATGGACGAAGTCCTCTATATATCAGACATGCTAATAGATAAGGCTTATAACTATGTCAAGCATGGCCTTAATATGCTATGTATACACCTAAATGACCTAAGTAAATGGGCCTTCTCTAACTGAGAGTTTATGTTTATATATATAAAGAAGTACTATAAGACTATGGATATAACCCAAGCAGCTAAGAACAAATTAAACACCTTAAGCTAAGGCGAGTATAATTACTGGTCCTAGAAAGCAGAGCTTAATAAGTTAATAATTAAAGTAAACAAGACTAAGGAACAAAAGGTAAATCTACTTAAAAAGAATATTTTATTTAAGATGAAGGACTTAGCCCTTACCCTTAGCTGTGAAATTAATAATACTGACTATAAGGGCTAGAGTAAGTAAATAGACATGTTTGCTTATAATCTATAGAACTATACCTACTACACTAAGCTGAATACCGCTAAGCTAAGTACTGCTAGTGGCTATTGACCTACATTACCTAACAACAATACCTTAGTACTAGCACCATAGAATGACCTAATGGACCTTAACGCCGTTAAATTTGGCGGTAGTAGTAGTAGCCTCCCTAATAATGTCTAAAGATATTATATAGATAACAGACTCTGCCTAGTATATGGTTAACCTAGCCACTAGAAAGATGCTTATGACCCTAAAATAAACCTAAATCCCCTTTTAATGCTATTACGCTAACCCCTTCCTAGCTACGGCGGATTCTTTAGTAGAGGGATTAGTAACTAAAGCAATAACCATAAATAGGGACGTGGGTTTGGACATAGAGACCCACCCCTATAATTCCCTTCCCTAATACAGCCCTAGCTAATAGTCCTATACATAAACTACGGATAAGTGCTCTATACCGCTACTAACTATAAAACCGGCTATATCCTTAGCGAAGTACCCCTTAGTATATATACACTGTTAGAGACTAATATATTAAGATATACTAGCTAAAACTATAGTTACCAGCTAAGCCCTATAATCCAGTTATTAAAAGACTAACCCTTAAACTAAGTCGCCTCTAAGGGTTAGAACTATATAGGGAGGAGGATAAAAGGATTAGATCTATGCTATTAGATTAGTTAGACCTTATTCTAAGCCAGCTACTACTTAACCTTAGAATAGCAAATAATAATAGGAATGCCATCCTTATTTAGATCTACCTCTCCTTACTACGTAACCTACTCCTATAAGTTTTTATTAAAACAGTAAGCCTTATTAATAGTAGTAGTATAGCACTAGCGTTTACAGACGAAGACTTGCTTATAAAAAAGCATAATATTATAATAAAAAGACTCCTAGTCCTAAAACCACTCTGCCTTACTAATAGACTCCCATCTAGCTTTATTACCCACTACTTTACAGCAAGAATAATAATTAGCTACTATATAGAATCCATACTCTTCTATATTATAAAGTTATTACCCTTAACACTAGTAATTCTTAAAATGCCCTAGCTTAAAAAGCATAACCTAAGACCAGACTTTCCTACTCTAGAGCTTAAGTTTAACTCTGATTACTATACCTATAACTATCTCCTATAGTATATTCCTAACTGTAACTAAGTAGTAATATATGGACGCATCACATAGCCAACGCTTAGATACTGTCAGCTAATAGTAAAAGAGATACCTAATACTGGTAAGCTAATATATACAGTAAATAAAGCAGAGATTCTAAAAGACTGGACTACCGCCCTATTCCTAAAAAAACAAGTACTGCTAGAACTATAAGTCCCTTATATATACCCGCTTAACCTAGGTTAGCTAATAAGACACCTAACTTTAAGTTATTTACTATATGTATATGTAACCGCATATATAATTGCTAAGGGCGTTATAGCTAAAACTAAAACCAGAGCAATTAAGACCTCCCCCCTGCAACGCCTAACCTTATACCTATCTCCCGCGTGTACCGTGCAAGGCCGCCGCCTTATTTCCGCCCCCCTAGGTCAACTAAGCCGTGCCAGCCCAGCCATAGCACTAGAGAACTAGACACGCCCTAACCTAGACAATATTAAATGCACTTATACCATTAATTTTACCTAGTTCTATAAATAAAAAGGTGTAAAGATAATAAAGATCTATATAGCAGAGCTAGTAGAACTGGTTAAATAAGAAGAACACTAATAGCTACTTAAGGAGCTACCTATAGGCCTAATAGAAGTACCAAACCTATTAGAAAGGTCTTTCCGCCGGCTAATAGAAGGTAACTATATAATAGAGGAAGCCTATAAAGCGCTACCCCCTTATTTTTATAACTTCCTTAAAATAAACCTAAAAACTAAGTCCAAGTTTCTACGCTAGAAGATAGTTAATACTAATATTAAGAAATTCCTAAAAGGCAAACCAGGATTAACCTATAAGGATATTTTGCAATGCTTACTAAAAGAGTTTTATAAATATATTAAACACTTCCTCCCTAAGAATGCAGATAAGCTGCCCCCTTACTAACTATAGGACCATAAAATTAAGATTATACTAGGAAAGTAGGCCCTATATTACAAAAACAGACTACCTGTTGGTCACACAGGGTGACTTACCAATAACGACTACTCGAGTAGGGTTACAGTGATGTTGGTTGATATGCTTTTTTTTTAATCTAGAATAGGGGAGGGCGAGGAGCTTAAGGCTCCTCGCCACGCTAGTGCCGCGGCTACACGTAACCACACGTGATATATTCCCAACACTGGCAACTCTTCTTTTGTGGTTGCCATCTACATATAAAATACCGCTTGACTAGCGTAACAAGTATCAATCCTCCTCACTTACTATTGCCATTGCAATATGTGACGGCTTGCATAAATGCTTTTAAACTAAAACTTGCGGATTGTTATCTAATAAAGATACTAAGCTAAGAAAAAGAAGAAGAAGAATAATTATTAGGGAGTAGTAGGCAGATATATCGCGAGGGCCGCTAAGGCGCTAGTGGTAAGCGAACCAATGGCGATTTTCCATCCCGGGGATGGAAAATCCTAATTGGTTATTTAGAGTTAGGGTGGATATTGTGTTAAGGGCGCTAAGGCGCTAAGCGTAAGCAAGCCAATAGCGATTTTCTATGCCGGGCATGGAAAATCCTGATTGGCTAGCTGAAACCAGTATCTGTAGATTGCAGTAGAACTTAGTAAACAGTTACAGTAGAACTCAGTGGACAGTTACGGTGGAATTTGGTAGATAGTTGCAGTGGAATTTAGTGGACAGTTATAGTGGAATTCTACTCCCTTTTAACCTAACCTTTAACTTATATATAGAGAACGTTTGTGTTAATAAACATTTCTAGAGCCTTGTTTAGGTTTGCCTTTGTCATTACATCTACCGGGTTGTCTTGGCTATTAATCCATTAAATCTTAAAGAGTTTTTGCCGTTTATAAGATTGCTAAAGTGCTATAATGTTAATTATAAGGCGCTTCTCCTTTATGGTACCAAGCTTAACTAAACACTTATAGAGGGAATATAAGTCGGTACATATAATTGTAGGGATAGTAGGAAGTTCAAGTTAATCTATAATTATTTTTAGGGTAGTTCCAATTGCAATTACTATGTTAACTCCGCTAACTATTCCATATATCTCTGACGCTAGAACGCTTTAAGTAACGCACTTGCTCTTGGTTAAGCTCTAATAAATAAGATTACTGTGGATTATAAAGTCATTCTCTCCAGTAGATTCGTTCGCGATAATAATCTTATATCCTAACTAGGAGCTAAAATCTTTATTATTTACAAACGATCTATTAACAAATATAAAGAGCTTAGTGGTAGGAAGACTAATAGGCATATAAAGTAGTCCCCAATTAAGATGGTTTATTTACCAGGAGAGACGCTTATTTAGGGCAAGGACGTTATCCTTGGTTAGTTCCTAGTGTTAGGCAGCAATAGAGAGATTAAATAAAGCCTTAGGTTGACAGATAGAAGCAATATAAGCTCTACGAGCGCGTTGCTCCACGTATTCTTATTTTAGAGAGTTAACGTTAATAACGTTGATCTTCTTGCCTTAACCCTTCTGGCGCAAAGCAATAGAATCCTCGTTTAGGGAGAGGATGCATCTATTAAAAAGTAATGGTGTTATTAAATTAAGCTTTTCCTTTAGCTTTGCTATAAGATTTGCCTTTACTAGCTTATCTTCTTTAAGAGCTAAAAATTAGTCGTCTTCTAAGATAATTATATTATCAGTTTGTATACTAACGATTCCAAATAGAGTTCCCATAGTTATAATAAGGAAGCAGGGATCGAATATAGAAGTAGTTATTAAGAGCTTCTCTTTATAGTGCTTGCTATAAGTAGCCCACTAATAAGTTCCTGCCTCTGCGATTTTATATAATGGCTTAAGTACAACCATAATCATATCTTTGGGATATTAGTAGCGAATTTGCTTTAGAAGATATGCCAGTATTAAGTGCTAAAGGCGCGTCTCTAATTAGGTATAGGCCTAAGTAATATCTCTTAAATAAACCGCTATTCCATTCTTTATTAGGGAGGGAGCTAGCGTAATAATAACTCGCTAACTAGCTCGTTAAATTATAGGGGATTATATAAGAATTACTTCCTTGCCATCATCGTTATAACCTTAAATAACCAGTCTCAACTTCTTAAATGGGGTGTTAGTGGCTTTGCCTTTAATCTTATTAACTATTCTTAACTTAAAGATACGAACTCCATCAAGCTTGGCAGGGTTATATTTCTTAAATTTAAAGACTCCTCTTATAATAAGACCGTCGATCTCCTACTTGTTAGATACTTGGAAAGGGGCTCCTAAAGTTATAATACGGCCTTCCTTTTAGAGTTATTTTGCGAGCTCAAAGTCCGCCTTCTCTTTAGCTGTTATGAAGGCCATTAATAACTTAACTCTACTCTTAATAGCGGCAATGAATTGCTCTTCAAAATTAATAAGATATTAGCAATTTTGTAATCCTTTTGGACGACCTCTACCGCGTTATAGTTGCGGCATATTTGCTACAACTGTATTAGAATTATAGTCGCCTTCTAGAGCACATTAATCGTGGTTCTCCTTTAGGGTATCCTCTATAGCATCCTATAAAGGCTTAAAACTATCATCCCTATAGTAGGGCTTAACAACAGTTAAGCGGAATTAAGTGGGTCTATAGGGTATCTAAAGAGTGCAAGTTTAACCCTTAATGGCGATAAGTATATATGGGCCTAACCAGCCCCCTTTCTCACGCCATACCCATACTTTAGATTGGAGTAGTAGATCTATTATAATTAAGGTGTTTGGACCGTTTCTTATTCTTAGTGCATTGTTAACCTAACGCGTGGCGTAGATGCGGCGCACCTCCTTTATTGCCTTATAGATAGCCTCAGCTCGTTACATAACGGATGGAGATAGTAGAGAATTGTTAGTTATTTAAGGGTAGGCGCTAAAGACTAGTAATGTAGGTACAAGCCCATCTAGGCTAGCGGAATCGTTAACAGCCTTAATAGTTATCTGTAAGGTAAGCTTTTCGCTAGCACCCTCTAGTTCTAAAGAAATAATCTTATATACTTGGTGTAATGGCGTATAATATCGTTCTACTTTTCTAATACTATTATGTGCCTTAATAGGGACTTCCTTAACCTTGATTTCTATTGCCCTTACCTATTACCAAAACTCTATAGATAAGAAGTTCCTTCCTGTATTATAAATAACTTAATCAGGGGGTTCTAGGTAGATATTAATCTAGTATAATTAGAGAGTATCCTATGCGTTCCTAGCTAATATATCTTTTAGGAAGTGTGCGGCTTAGAAGGAGGTTAAAAGGTTAATAACTTAGAGTACTGGCTTGCCGCTGAGATATATAATGTCAATAATAATACAGAAGTTGAAGTTATAGTTATCTTTAAGGGTAAACTTGAATCGGCCAGGGGACTTCTAGTTTATTTGGCAGTAATAGCAGTACTTTATAAGATGCTTAATCGTCTTAGCCTTGACTTTATAACCTGCTCGCTAAAGAACCCTAAGCAATCTATAAACTAATAGGTAACTAAAGCGATGGTATAGTTAACATAACTCTAACTTAGTCAAATGGCTCTAAGCAACGCTCCTTTCTAGCTGTTAAAGGAGTAACTAAGGGTGACCCTACTTGTATATAACGGGCACCTAATTCTCTCCCTAAACGAGCATATTCTTAAGGTTATTAAGCTTAACGCCTAACTTATCTATATTTTAGATGCAGAATAGAAACAGGGTATTTGTGGGAATAATATGGAAAGTAATATATTCTAACGGAGTTTGGACCTTAATTGTGCCAAGGGAGATTATAGTACCCTTACTAAAGCGAATTGTATATTGGCCTGCTGTTAATTAGTTAATCTAAACAGAGCTATTAAGCTGTTAAAGAGCTCAAACTTAAGGTTCTTCTACTATAGATACTCCTGCGGCTCTAGTATCTGGTATAATACCATAGAAGACATTTACTGAGTATCTATTGTTAAAGGAGAACATGGAACTTTCTTTTAGCTCATTAAAGATATCTAACTTTATAATAGAATAGAGCGTAGATTGGTCGTTAAGGACAGTAACGGTTTATATACCATTTACCTCACTATACTCGGTAAAGTATTGGTTGGGAGAGTAGTCCTTAATTTCTATATTTATAAGGAGCTGTTTGGTCTTGTTAACCTTACCCTTAAGATCTTCTTCGCCTTTATATTAAACCAGAAAGCTTTGGAAGTAGGCTGTAGTAATTTTATAATTTCCAACATTTTATGCACTCTAGCGAAACTTATTATATACCTCCTTTTGTCTATTAAGAGGGTGCCTAGTTAACTAGTAATTTGGCTTCTTATAAACATAGCATTTCTTCTATTAATTGTTTTAAGATAAACCTCCACAAGGACCTCCATGATTGCTTTATAGTTAATATTAATTATGCCCTCTGCCGTATCCTCTACCCTAGCCACTATATGTTTGATCAGTCCAGTTATAATTATATTGGTCGGTCAGGTCAATTAAAGTAGGTTAGGGTTAGGTGTTAAATTGCTATACTTCTTAAGAGCGCAGAGCGGTACTAATAGAGGATCTTAATTAAGCACACACTCCTTTATAAGTATTTGCAGGATTAAAGAGGGCAAGGTTGCATTCTTTAACACCTTAGTATACGCTAATAACTTAATCGCATAGGCTAAAGTCCTCTTAATATAATTCAGATAAACCATGCTAAATTATCTAAAGTTAATTAAAGAGCTTTTAAAGATAATCAAGCCAAGAAACACCTAGGTTTGTAGTAATAATCCTTAGGAAGGTAGTCTCTCTCCACTCCAATATATACTATTACTTATTCTCTTCTGTTTTGAAGTGGCACCTTAACTTATATATTATGCGGTTAAAATCATATCCTTTTCCTACCAAACAATTATAATAGAAGGTACTAGCTCGGCCCCTAAGCATAACAGAATAGGCGTTGTGGTATTGATTAGACTCTATTCCTATCTTTTAGCAATAGTTATAGAAGATATATAGTTTTGAATTAAGAATATTATATAATTCCCTGCCAAATTTATTTTCTTAATCTGAATAGAGCTTCGCAAGTTCTATAAGCAATTTTAAAGTACTTTTGATTTGAGATTAAGATAGAGGAGGGAGTTGCATTGCAGGTTGCAATAGGGATGTAGGTCTAGTCAGTGGAGTCTAAAGGCTATTAGCTCGCGAAGTAGGGGGGTCTTGTATTTGCTTTGGTAGCGTATTATTTGGATTCTATCATAAGTTAAGCTTCCTTATAGTGCGTAGTTAGTGCTCGATCTCCTATAGAGTCCATTTATGCTCTTCTTTTGCGTCAATGACTTGCTCTTAAATATTGTCTCCAATAGCGCTTCTATCCATAGGGACAAACACTCCATTCTCCCAAAGAAAGTTACGGAAGTCTTATACAATAAGCTTATTTGTAAGAGCCTATGTTTCCTTTATCTATCCAATAAAGTCCTCCTTTATGCAATACTATAGCATAGTGTTGTTGTATTCACTGTCTATATAGTGTACTATATGGTATAATAAGAATCCGTTTAGGTCCTTTTGCTCAGCGTTTGCAGGGTTAATATCTTTATTCTATGTCTTTAGGTTAATATCTTCTTTATACTTCTTTAGGTAGGTTAACGCCATAATAGGTTAAAGGTAGGTAGGGTTTTCGGTTTTATAGAATCTCGTAGGTTTGCTGTTAAGAGGTAGGCAATTCGAGATATTATTTAACGCGTTTTGGACGTTAACTTAGGACCTTAGGTTTAGTAACACTTTTAACCTAAAGTACTTAACCAAATCTTCGTAAACGTAGTTGTTCTACGTAATAGACGCAACTTAGTATCTCCTAGTACTTAGTGACACTTCTGTTACTAGTTTTCTGCAAGTCTAAGGTAGCACAGTATCGCCGGGATCCATTCCATATGAGCGCATATAGCACCCCTGTACGAGACTATCTCTTCTGTTAAGAACCTTGCTGTTCTATAGTTGACTGTGTATTCAACCACTAATCAGTGTTGGTCACACAGGGTGACTCACCAATAACGACTACTTGAGTAGGGTTACAGTGATGTTGGTTAATATGCTTTTTTTTTGATCTAGAATAGGGGAGGGCAAGGAGCTTAAGGCTCCTCGCCACGCTAGTGCCGCGGCTACACGTAACCACACGTGATATATTCCCAACACTACCCTTACCCACTAAACTTAGCTGTATAAAGAAGTGGATTAACAAGATACTGGATAAGGGTTTTATCCGCAAATTAACCTCACCAGCCACTATACTACTTCTCCTTACAGCGAAACCTAGCAGCAGTATATAAATCTACTATAACTACTAAGGCCTAAATATAGTTACTATTAAGAACTAATACCTACTGCTACTAGTCCGCGAGACACTTAACGCACTCTATAGTGCTAAGTACTTTACTAAGCTTAATATAATTACTGCGTTTAACTAGATCTGGATCGCGGAAGGCCATAAGTAGCTTATAGCATTTATCACCTGGTTTAGACTCTATAAGATACTAGTTATACTATTTAGTCTCTATAACGCGCCCGCTATATTCCAAAACTATATTAACTATATTTTACATAACGCCCTTAACAACTACTGCACTATATATCTTAATAATGTCCTTGTCTTCTTAAAAACACGCACTAAGCATATAAAATACGTAAATAAAATTATCTAGAGACTTAGTAATGCTAGACTCTAGATTAATATTAATAAGTCCAAGTTTTATGCTACTAAAATAAAATACCTTGGCTTAATTATCTTAACTAACGGCATAACTATAGACCCTAAGAAGGTGCAGGCCTTACAGAAATGGAAGGACCTAACATTAGTTAAGGAACTATAGCAATTTCTTAGCTTTATAAACTTCTACTAATAATTTATTCAAGGCTATTCTAGGATAGTTAAGCCTATGACTAGGCTACTAAAAAAGAGCATTAGCTAGTTATAGGGCCCCAATTAAGCATAGGTATTCTAGACCCTAAAAACAGCGTTCACTACAGCACCGGTCCTAGCGTATTATAACTATATAAAGAAGACTGTAATAGAGACAGACGCCTTAAACTAGGCTTTAGGTGGAGTGCTCTATTAAGCCAATAAAAGTAATAAGCTTAAGCTAGTCACATTCTTCTCTGCTAAGCACTTAGCCCCTAAATATAACTATAAAATATATAATAAGGAGCTCCTGGCAATTGTTAAGGCACTAGAAGAATGGTGTCCCAAACTATAAGGAACTAAGTAGCTATTTAAAATTATTACGGATTATAAGAACCTCTAGACCTTTATAACAATAAAACAACTAAACTAGCGCTAAGTCCGCTAGGCTGAGTTCCTTTCCCAATTTAACTTTATTATTACATATAGGCCTGGCACTAAAGCTATAATCCTAAACGCTCTTAGCCGCCTCCTAGGCGTTGTACCTGCTAATACTAATAATAAACGTCTACGATACTAAGACCGCATTGTTTTACCACTAAAGAAAGTTGACCCTACTATCCTAGAAGAACTACTAAGCAAATCCCAAGACTAGAGTATTAAAGACTTTATTACAGTAATGGACCCAGAGCCTAAGAAAAAAACCCTTAAGGAGCTTATTAAGAATGCCTATAAAGAGAATAAACTTGCTAGGAATATATTGGCTACGCTACGCGAACAGGAAGACTGTAAAGCATGCTATTAGCCCAAGTAGATTAGGAAGCTACTCCGCTATAATAAATCTAAATATTTAATTGTTAACGGCCTAATCTACTACAGAAATTAAGTATTTGTCCCTGATTTACCTAAACTCCAACTAGAAGTTATATACCGCATGTATAGTTTGGGCCCTGTGGGTTACCTAGGCCGCGTTAAGATATTAGACCTCCTTAATTAAATGTATTAGTGGCTAGGTATTTTATAGTTTACGGCTACCTTTATAAAAGACTGCGCTCTCTACTTCTGTATAAAGACCCCACGCTTAGCACCGCCCGGTTTCCTAAAACCACTAGAACTACTAGTCCGCCTATAGACCGATATCTCTATTGACCACATTATTAACTTGCCTAAGTGCCTTTATAACGGCAAAACATATAGATATATCTTTGTTGTTGTTAACCGCCTAATAAAGATAAGATACTTTATTCCTGTCACTAGCCTAGACACTAAAAAGCTTATTAAAGCATTTACCTATACTGTCTATAAGTTACATAGCGCTTTAAATACTATTATTTCTAACAGAGGCTCTTTATTTATTTCTGACTTCTGGCGTTGCCTAAACTAGCGCCTAAAGGTAACCCTAAGCCCTAGCTCTATATAGCACCTTAAAATAGATGGTTAAACTGAGATTGTTAATGCAGCAATAAATAAGTACCTATATGCCTTTGTGAGCTTTATTTAAGACGACTAGGTAGACTAGCTCCCCCTTGCCAAGTTTGCCATAAATAACTAGGTTAATAAGACCACAGGAATCTTACTGTTCTTTGCCAATTATAGCTATAACCTATGTCTAGGCGTTAAACTAGTAGGCCCCTAGCTATTAGCCCTATCTGTATATGTAAAGAAGGAGTACCTATAAGCTAATACTATTACGAACTACTTTAAGCGCATCTTAACCCAGCTTAAAGCCCTAGCTTATATCTCCTAGTAATAATATAAAGATAACGCTAATATAAAATGAGATGAAGGTATAATATTTAAAAAGGATAATATGGTTATAGTTAGCCTTAAAAATATAAAGACTAACTGGCCTAAGAGGAAGTGGGATAATAACTAGGATAGACCCTAGCCCGTCCTAGCTGCCTATAGAGGAGTAATTGTAGTTAACCTCCCGGACTATATCCATGTTAATAAGTCTTTCTATACTTTAAAAGTCCGCCTCTGGTTCCCTAAAGAGATCTCTAATTAAGTACGTATTAACAAAAAGGAATGTTATAATGTTATAGGCAGGATAGCCAAAAGGGATAATGACGGCAATATTACAGATAAGTGGGAATTTAAAAAGATCCTTAATGTATATAATAAACAAATGGACAAGTATGGCTTAATATATTGTATTAAATGGAAATATTATAATAAGAAAACCTAGGAACCCGAGAAATCCCTAAAAGGGTATAAGCGTGTACTACTAAAGTTTTATAAACAATACCCTAAGAAGCTAGGACCCTTAGACTGGGTATAAGATAAGGGAGAGCTACGCTAAAGCCGTGGCTGACCATAAAGGTAATTTATGGTGGTTAAGATTTTATGGAACTTTAACCGCCGGTTGAAGTTATCTAATTAGTTAGTTTTTTACTAAGAAGCGCTATGTGGTAGCGGTGTAGAGTTCTGCCAATTTTATTTGTTGAGTTAACTAATTAAGATTTTCCATGCCCGGTATGGAAAATCGCTATTGGCTCGGTTAAGGGCGGTAAGCGGAAGTGATATCTTTGCAGTGAAAATAGGTTACTTATTTAGTTTAGGGACCAAACCTTCTGGGGAGAGGAGTACTGTCACGGCACTGTCCTAACGCATACTGTCTCATACTATCTTGTACTGCTTCCTACTATTGGCTGGCCCACCACTAGCGCCTTGGCGGCTGCCCCTACTATTTATATACGATACCCCCTTTTGCCTCCTTCTCCTCTTTATACCACAATGTAGTTATTCAGCCTATTAGCATTATAGCACTATGACACTATGGCGTCTAGGTCCTTACGGGTCTTAGGCGGTTAGGGGGCAGAGTATTAAGGTGTATATTTTAGGGTAAGGCGTAGTAAGTTATTATATAGGCCATTAATAACATTAGCGTAGGCAGTAATGGTACCTGGCAGTTTAACTCCTATAAGAGATGCTTTTAGTTTAGGGTTTAGGGATTCTACTAGGCAATTAATTAAGGCGGGTTTATTCCATCCAGTCTCTTTGGCGTAGCGGTGGAATTTAGTAAAGTATAATAGGAAGTTCTTGGAACCCTATGCCATCCTGTTTAGTTTTCTTTATAATATAGCAATTTAGTTAGGGTTGCCATAAGATGCTTCCAGTATAGTGACTAGTTCCTCTACTGTACTTGGTTGGAACGGGTATGTAGTATCCACGGCATCTCCTTTTAGGCGGCTTATAGCGTAACAAAGTTAACTATTAGGGATAGGGTAACAATTAATATTGCCGTTTAGCTTATTCTGAAGTTGGTTAAGGAAAGAGCGTAGCTTACTCCTCTTACCAGAATAGGCGGGAGGATCAGGGAGGCGTTTAGATAACTTTTTTTTGGGGGCATTAACTAGGGGTTAAGGAGCTAGTTTTAAATCCATTCCTCTTATCCGGTATTTATGGGTTAATGCTAGTAGGGGCAGGTAGGGGCGATAGTGTAGTAGACGGCGGGTTATAATAAATCTCTTTAACTTCCTTTCTTAGGGATTGGACCGTCTTATAATATTAAGCTTCTTACCAGGCAAGAGCATCCGTAAAAGCTTCTTAGAGAACTTTTATTTGTTCAGTAAATAGGGCGTGTAGGTCGTTTATAGATAAGGGGGTTTCTAGGTTGTTCTGCATATTAATTAGGGCAGGACGGAGTATATAGTTTAACGCAACGTAGTGTTACGGAGTGAGTACAAGCAACAATAATATATAGCAAAGTAGATATTATTAAGCTACGTATATAAACTATGTGATAAAGTTAAGACGTTATGTAAGGAAAGAAAGTAAGGAAACGGGAAGAAAGGGGTATATATCGTTAACTTGGTTGCTTAGTTAATACGTACACGGGGTAGAATAGGCTTTAAGTTATAGTCCTAGCAGAACTTGGCAGAATTCGGCGGAATATAGTGGAGGACGGCAGATTGCCGTAGATTGCCGTTACGTGCCTTAATTAACTAAGTCGTTAACATAGAGGTTAAGACGGTGGAAACAGGTGGACGTGTATAAGGTGTTACGGAGGTGTCCCATAACATAGCTTACTTTTAGTATAACTATATAAAGTACCATTATGCTTTTCCTATTAAGAATTATAAGTAAGAAACACTACTCCCACTCTTTAAATTAATAATAGCATTTATAAAGATATTTAATGCTTAAGGTATCTATATTTAGCATATAGATAAGGAGCAAGATATAGGCGCTAGGGTAAAGAACCTTATCCAGCTTAATGGAGGTGTTATTAAGCAATTAACACTATATACCCTAGCTTAAAATAAACCTATAGAGAGGTTAGAGAGAGCCATTTCCAAATAAGTAAGGACTACTATTATTAAAGTAAAGTTACCCATAGATCTATAGCCCGAGTTCGTGCTTCTAGCAGTATTCCTACTCAATTAAACTCCCATTAAGTCCATTAACTAAAAAACCCTATTTAAGATACTATATAAACAAAAGCTATGGCTAGCAGAACTTTATATAGCCAGATCTTTAACCTATATATTTATTAAATACAGCATTCCTAAAAAGGCAAAGTTTAAGCCATAAGCCTAAATAGGTTATCTTGTTAGTATAGAAGCGTTAAATATCTATAGGATATGGATACTAACTACTAACTACATTATCTAATCTCATAATATATAAATTAATAAGTTAAAGAGATATCAATCTCCTAAAATACTAGAACATCTTATTATCTTACAGGCTTAAAGGGACCGTCTTTAACAAGTCTAGGACCTACTAAATAATCTTTAAAATGGCAGCAAGGATTAGATAGAGAACTTTAATAAAGAACTAGATATAAAACTGCTACATTTAGTAAATATTAACATTACTCCTACGTTAATGTAATGGGACTAGCTCAATTATAATAGGAATGTCTTAGTGAAACACTTAACAGATAAGTTTCAAAGCTTTAACCAAATTCTACTAAAATCCATTAAAGACCGCGTGCGTATAAGCGCACGCATTAACCACCAAGCCCCTAAATATTTAATTATGTAATTCTCTTATTATTCCTTTCTCTTCTTTACGCAATGTTTTGTATTTAGTAAGAGCTATATATCCTTAAATTAGATAGAATTTATATTGTTCCTTTAAATCTTCCCTAAAGCCTTTTTACGCCCTTATATTATATTACATTAAAACAACCACCATTAAAATGGCAAACAAACCTAAATCCCTTTTAATAACTATAAGTATTATAACCTTAGTTAGGGAACAGTTAACCATAATATAACAGTTCTTTATAGACGCCTTAGCTTAGCAGCGGGCTGCACTAGAAGCTTAGCACCAGTAATTAATAGAAGCACTCCATAAAGAACTCTGTAATGTTAATGTACTTATATTATAAACACCTATAAATAAGATTAAAATAATGGAGCCTAAACCTGGCCCGTTAAATGCGAACACTAAACTAGTAATAGTAGTTTAACCTATACCTATATCAAACCTAGTACCTACTATAAAATCTAAAAAGCTCCCTAATCCTCTAATATTTAATAGAAACCAAAATAACCTATATCCCTTTATAACCAAGCTCCATCTTAAACTCTTAATAAACTATAATTAATACCCTACTAAGGCTAGCAAGGTTAGCTATAGAATGTCTTAATTAAGTAAAGACGCTGCATAAACTATAGATCTATTCTTCTGTAATAGCACCTTTATTAATTTTATTAATTTTATCTCTTTGCTAAAATAAATGTATAATAACGCTAGCTGTAAATATATAGCTATTACTAAACTTAAAAACCTATAATAATGGAACTGAGACTTTACTAGCTTCTTTTTGGAATTTTTAGGCCTTATTAGCAAACTAGATTAGAATAAAGCCGCTAAAGTTACTACCCTTTAATAAGCTATTTTGGATAAAATTAGAGCCTAGGTAGTAGGTAGGGAACTATTAAAAAACCTATCTAAATTTGCTATAATATATTAACAAATTAATAAGGACCTTTAATATAACAAATAGACTTATTCTCTAAAGTTAACTATACCTTATATTTAAAACTCTATAAAACTAGTATACACCCTAAAGCGCGACCCATCTTTAAAACCTAAAAGCCTTATCCCTTAACCCGTTAAAATTCGTCCAACGATTATCAGCCAATTAAAGTATCTGGATTAACGAAAGATACCTAATGAAATCTAGTCGCGAACTTAAGCGAACTTAGTGTAGGACTCTAACGGGTTAAGGGATATATAACCCTATGGACCTTAATACTGCTTAATCCTATACACTTTTAGGAACTAATAAATAAAGAACTTAAGCTATAAATAGAGAATGCTTTAGATGCGGTAAAAAAGGATAAATTTAAAAGCATTGCCAAACTTACCCCTTTAAAAAAGTCCGCTATAGTTCCTCCTATTCCCTAAGTTATACTTATTCCTTAAATTATACCTACTCTATAAATTATACTTAGACGCTATAAAGTATCTCGCCTTTAGTTAACTTGGAAAACGAATTACCCTAAGGCTAAGTCGCGCCTTAGGATAAAAAGTAGAAGAGTATAAGTATCTAGGCTCTTCTAGTGCTAATATATAGCATAACTCCCTTAATATACTTAGTAAAATTTAAATACTTAAAAAATAAAAGGAGGTATAAATCCTAATAGATAGCGGAGCTACTAGTATAGGCTTTATTAATATAAACTATATAAAAACTTAACGCCTAAATTTAAAGAAACTTAATAAGCCCTAAGGCCTATAAGGCTTTAATGGTAAACCCTTAATATATAGCGAAATAACGCACTACACCCTAGTAAAAATGTAGATAGGTAAACACCTTAAATATATCTCCCTATTTATTACACCCCTAAAGTAATATAAAGTTATACTTAGATATAAATGGCTAAAGTAATACAACCCCTTAATTAATTAGGTTAAAAAAACACTAAAGTTCCATATAACTTACTATTAAAGCCATTACTTAAAATACTATATGCCCTACAAATATGCATATAACTATTTAAATTTAATATAATATAAATTACCCTTACTATAAACCTTAAGCTAATATAATAAATCTATAACTGCTAATTGTGGTAAAGAATGTAAAGATGTTATATTAAAACCTTTTAAAATTTATATAATATAGGCCGCGCCTTTTATCTTATTAGTAAAAAGATAAGATTATAAAATCTTTACTATAACTATAGAAGATATTAAGAAAGTACTAGAACTAAAATAATATCCTAATCCTTAACCTCTTATGCCTAAAGAGTACTATAGACTAACTAGCTCCGCACTAAAAGAAATATAATTTTAAGATAAAACTTAAGCCTAGTATAACACTAAAGTTTAGTCTACTATACGGTATATTATAAGAAGAACTGCTTATAATGCAATAATGCCTTAATAAGCATCTAGAAAAAGGATTTATTTACCCTAATTAATCTCTATTTGCCTTACCTATACTATTTATTAAAAAGCTAGGAGGAGGCTTAAGATTCTATATTAATTATTAAGCTCTAAATATAATTATAATTTAAAACTAATATCTAATCCCCCTAATTTAAGAGACGCTTAACTATTTAATAAAGGTATAGTACTTTATAAAGCTTAATATAGTTACTACCTTTAATAAAATCTATATATATAAAGGAGATAAAAAGTATATAGCTTTTTATATATAATGGGGACTCTTTAAATACTTAGTAATGCTATTAAGTATAAAAAATAGTCCTAGTATATTTTAGCAATATATTAATAATATGCTTTATAAATTCCTTAATGTATTTATTACCGTATATATTAATAATATCTTAATTTACTTATCCTTGCATTCTAAATATTAAAATATATTAAAATGGTCCTTAAACACTTATAAGACATAGGCTTATAATACAATATTAAAAAATATAAGTTCTATACGTCTAAGGTTATATACTTAGGCTTAATTATATCTTATAATGGAATTAAAATAGACCTTAAAAAAGTTACTATAATTATAAACTAAGAAAGCCCTAGCAATGTATAAAATATTTAATGTCACAGTACGTGCAGAGGGTCAACGAGGTAACTGTGACTGTGTATCATTGACAAACGATGTCGTGTGAGGATCTATGTACAGGAGACGAGGCAGGTATATATACGTGTTGCTCAGGGGTCAGGTCCGTGCTCATGCATACGCGTAGCCATAACAACGCGTCAGGTCAGTGCCGTGACATTTAAGAATTTTTAGGATTTATAAATTTCTATTATTAATTTATTAACTACTTTTTAGAAATTATTTAGCTATTAGTAAACCTAATAAAAAAAATATATAATTTAAATGGACCGCTAGATGCAAATAAGCTTTTAATAATTTAAAATATTACTTTATAACTGCTTTAATTCTTACTTACTTTAACTCTAACCTTAAATATACCGTTAAAACTAACTTATCTAATTATGCGCTAGGGGGAGTGTTGTTATAATATAATAAAAATGGCGAACTATATCTAGTAGCCTTTCTCTTCTAAAAACTTGCCCCTACTAAATTAAACTATAAGATATATAATAAGGAACTACTTGCAATTATTAGATGCTTTAAATAATGGCGTCCCAAGCTAGAAGGATTATTATTTTTAATATATATATTAATGGACTATAAGAACCTATAATACTTTATAACTATAAAATAATTAACGCAGCGCTAAATTAATTAGGCTAAATACCTCTTATAATTTAACTTTAAGATTATATACTAACTAGATAAACTTAATTAGAAGCCTAATATATTAATATAATAATTATAGGACCTACCTATAAACGCTTTAGATAAACAATTTATAAATTATTTATAAATCTTATTACCCCTTAAATGTTTTAAAGAACTATATTTTATATTTTTAAATGTGGAACTTGGTAGAAATAAATTAGAAGTTAATAAATAGGAAATAGAAATTAATAAGCTAATAGAATACAAATATAAGAACAATATATGGATAATTAATATAATAAAAGTGATTTAAATAGGAAAATAATAGTATAAGGATATTATACTTACTAAATGCAAAATTTAAAATAATTAATTATACTATTAATAGAAGATAGTAGTTCCAAATTCTAAACCTTTATAATTTAAGATACTTAAATTTATATATAACTCCCCTATAGTAGGGCATCCTGGCCATATAAAGACTTATAAAATTATTTAATAAGTATACTACTAGCCTATAATATATAACTGTCGGCATATATTCGTTCTATATATTACGTGCGTAAGCACGTGATCTACGCGAGACGCGTATATGTATCATCAAGACGTGTAGATAGAACAAGAAAGAATCCAACTACATACCGCACTGCACGTATATTACGTCTATTGCACTATGTTAAAGCATACTAACACTAATTAGTGAGCGCGCATAGATTAGGAAACACGCAGATAGCTTGGAAGACAGTTATACTGTCTACCTTGTAGTAGATTGGAAGATAGTTGTACTTATCCACCTTTTATATTAGCCTATTTTAGTTAAAGAGAAGAAGAGAAACCACCTAGGAGTACTTGTCTGGTATCTATAACGACTTCTAGATATCTCGTTCTATCTATTTTAGAAGAATTACTGCGCAGAACACCTTACCCTACTTAATAACTCAAACCGCCCCTAAACTACCTCCTTAACCACCTCCTCAACCGCCTCCTTAACCGCCCCCCCTACCTTTACCTTATAAATCAAAACACCTTACCCTACCTGAATAATATATAAAATATAAGATGTCAGGAACAGAGAAAGACTAGGAGGAAGAAGCAACTAAATGGGAAGATGGAATTAACTTAATGGAAGTCACTAAGGACGAGCTAACCAACTACGTATAATGCAAGATGTACGTATATACGGAGATATATAACTAAATAGACTTAACACTCTGGGAGTCGTTCTAAGGAGATTTCAAAGACTTTATGGTTAATATCTTTACGAAAATCTCCTTACATTGGCTTTAGAAACTACGTAATTATATAAATATTAGAGGAGTATGGGTTAACGCCAACTATAAATAAGGCAAATTACTTCCCTAGTTTTTATACGACATAGCATAAGAAGAAGACTAAATAGAATAGACTAGAGAAAAGATAAATGTACTTAAGGATAAGTTTGGTACTGGTATTAAGTTAAGACATATTGAGTACTATAAGACACACGGAACCCTGGAGGAGTGACAAGCAGGATGTTTCTTAGTGCCTATACTTCCCGCTATACCTTAATATACGACTACCTCTACCTTTATACTATCTGTCACACCTTAACCTGTAATAATAATACAGCAACTCTACGTACAACCTACGGACGAGGAGAACCGCCCTGTTACTATGACCGGCTATGGCAAGGAAATTGCGAATGCAGCTAAGATATACACGGAGGAGCAGAAATACGGTGGTATAAACGAAAGCCTTAACTACAAATTAATAATATTCTACGACATCTGTAATTGAGCGGACGTACCCTAAAAAGCTTACCTTAAAGTATTCCCTACTATGCTAAAAGGACTAGCTTTAGACCACTTCTATATAAACTAACTATTCTACTTACTATTTACTAAAGCTTGCGAACACCTTTGGAATTTCTTTAAAGGACTAGGATTTTAACGCAAGAACCTAGATAAGTAGAATACCATTATACTTATAACAGTAATGGCAGAAAATACAGACAAATTTACAAGCAAATGCCTTTAATTGCTAATCTATAGACTTTGTTAACTATAGCATGGCCTTAGACCTACCTTATAAACTATAGACTTCCTTTATAACAAAATCGTTACTTCTTGCTAGGGAATACTAGTATGTAGATATACAGTCTCTAACCCACCGGATAACCTTAGAGCCCTTATTAATAAACTTTAATTGTCTATTATAGCATACGAGAAAGAGCATGCGGAGAATATATAAGCTTTCTTTACGGACCAACGATTCTATAGAAGAGATAATAACTATAACTATAACAACCGTAACAACTATAGTAACCCCCCGTATAACTACAACCGATAGAAACTATGTTGCTTCGTATATAACAGGGAAGGATATTGCTTATAGAAATATACTAAGGAGGAACAAGAAGAGTCCAAGACTAAGTTTAAGAATAAGTTTAAGGACCGCTTCCAGGAGCGAATAAAGCAATATATTATAGACTATGAAGGCGACGACAACGAGGACAATAATAAGGATAATAAGATTACCGACGCATTTAACGCTTTAGTAATTGATATGGACCCTAACACTCTACTAAATAAGGACAACCAGACCACAGTATACTATACTTTATATAGTGAAATTGAACTAGATAATGTAACTGCTATAGCTTTAGAACTGGCTAACAGAGCTTATAGCCACGCAGTTACAATTATTAATACTATAATAGATGTATTTACTACTAACATGGACCTGTTTGCGTATAATATAACCTTACGCTACACCTCTACAAAGTTTATGGGTGTAATAATTGATATTAGAGCCTCTAAACGTTCTATAGTAGGATATAGTTGGTTTCTTGCACTTTAGAAGATTAATAAAGTACAGTTAAACGAGTCCACGAGAGGCATAGTTAGTGTATAGTTCGGAATAGGTTCTATATCTTCTATTAGTTCTATTAAGATAGCTATACTAATAGGTACAGTAGAGTTCTATATTGTTAAAGTTAATACCCCTTTCCTACTTTGCCTAGTGGATATAGATAACTTATAAGTATACTTTAATAACCTAAAGAATGTCCTAATAACCCCCTTAAAGACTGTACTAGTTGTACGCTAATTTGGACACCTGTTTCTACTATAGGATACCTTATTGCACATATTTATTATAGAGTCTTTTAACCAAAACCCATACTATTTAACTGACGTAGAATTGCGACGCCTATACCGACGCTTTGGATATCCATTAGTAGAGTGACTTAAAAGAATATTGGACCGCGCTAGCTATGAAAACGATGCTAATTATAAGACCCTTGAGTATATTACCCACTACTGCTTGTACTGTTAAAAGCACGGAAAGTTACTAGGCAGATTTAGATTTACCTTAAAGGATAATATTAATTTTAACTACTGTATTATTGTTAATATTATGTACATCAACAGTAAGCCCGTACTTTATATTGTTAATAAATGCACCCGATTTTAAATAGGTAGATAGCTATAGAATATTAGCGCTAAGTATATATAGGACATATTATAAGCGTGCTGGATTAATATATACCTAGGCCCCCCGGATGTAATTGCATATAATGCAGGAAAGAACTTTATTAGCAGAGAGTTTAAATAATACGCGGTTAATATGGGCACTACTATAAGAAGCGTACCGGTCGAAGCTTACAACTTAATTGGCATGGTAGAGCGTTACCACGGCCCCTTACGATGTATATACCATATTATTACTTCTGAGATACCAGGAATTGATAAAGATATAGCACTATAAATGGCCTTTAAAGCAATTAACGACTCTATAGGACCAGACGGCCTAATACCCACGCTGTTAGTATTTGGAGCGTACCCCTAAATAACAGAGTCTGACGCATCTTTACCTACAGTGATATAGCGTGCGATTGCATTTAAGAAAGCTATGGAGGAAGTAAAGAAGATATAAGCGAAGCGCTAGGTTGTAGATATATTTAACATGCGTAATAGCCCTAGTACTACTGTAATTTATAATCTACCCTATAACTCTTTAGTACTGGTCTGGAGAGAAGGCAATATAGGATAACCTAGATACTGGGTAGGGCTATACAACCTACTAAATATTGAAGGAGAAATGTATGCTGTTAACCTACCTAGCGGCCTTATAAAGTTCTGCAGTACTGCTGTTAAACCGTACTTAATAGACTCTAGAAATATTTAAGTTGAAGATATTTAAGATAACAGCACCTAAGTTGACAATATTTAAGTTAATAAAACTGTCTGTATATATAAACCGTCCATAGAAACCGTCTCTATATAGAAACAGTCCCTTACTAAAACTGGAGAAGCATAACCACCTTGCCAAGGAAGAGGAAGACCCCGCAAGCATCCCCTTTATGTTAATATTGCCGACATTACTGTATTCTTATAAGAGGATAGCAACCATAAGTAGTTTAAAATGTCCTGTTAAAAGGAAATTATAGGACTAATTGAAAAGGGCGTATTTAAGATAATTAACCCTTAAGACGTACCCGTAGGAGTTAGAGTCTTTAACTTATAATTTATAGATAAAATTAAGAACCCTAGTACTGATAAAGCCTTTAAGAAATTAAGACTTGTTATCTAAGCGTACAATAATCTTAAAAAGGGTATTGTACTAACCTAGTTACCTACTATTTAATGAGTTAGCCAACGCCTTATTTTATACATCGCAGCAATACTACGAGGCAATGGCATACAGTTATACCTATAAGATATCTCCTAGGCGTATATCCAGTCTCTTACAAAGCTGAATTAAGACTTCTATATCCAACTACTTTACGAATTGGGAAGCTAACTAGGTATCGGAAAGAACTCCATCCTAAAGATAATTAAGCCTTTATACGGTGTTCCAGAAGCAGGCAATTACTAGTTTACAACCTACTATAATTATTATATTAAGGAGTTAGATATGAACTTATTAATATATAACCCTTGCCTCTTATAGAGTAACACTCCCAACTACTTTGGCATTGTTGGCCTTTAAACTAATAATACTCTCTTCCTGGCCAATACTACCTTTATAGACGCGGAGCAACGACATCTAGAAAAGGCTTACTTTCTTACAAAAGAGCGCGAGTAACTTACGGTTAAACAGTTACTTAAATTTAACGGATGTATTATTTAACTCTCTTGGGAAGGCAATATTACAATAACCTAGGAATACTAGTGTAAAAACCTAAATACGGTCTACTTTAGCAAAATAGCTATAACTATGAGCTTAAGAGGCATTGTCCGTAATGCACTAACTATAAAGGAATAATACGTTGCACAACGCGCAAGAGGCGCGTATGTTGCCTTTATATGTTAACTAGAAGCTTCTTTTAATCTCTCTTTTACCGCCTAGGTAATTAACCCTAGGAAGGAAGATATTATAGTACTTAATAAACGACTATAATTGCAGATTAATAACCTAATAAGAGGCCTTATGTTTGTCAAATTAGATATTAACATATTACGCCTGCTTGCTTTTACTGACGCCTTATTTACTAACAATAAGGACCTCTTATCACAAATAGGATATGTACTGGTATTAGAGGATGTGTTATATAGGGCTAATATTATTTACTAGTTGTTAATTAAGTGTAAGAGAGTTACTAGAAGCGTACTAGCTTTAGAACTCTATACAATGGCCCACAGATTTGACATTGGCGCCGCAATTAAGTCAACCATTAAATAACTCCTATAGATCGAACTCCCACTTATACTTTGTACCGACTTAAAATTACTCTATAAATGTCTTGTTAAGCTAGGCACTATATAAGAGAAACGTCTTATAATAGACATTATGTGTCTCCATTAGTTATACAAGCGTAGAGAGATTACGGAAGTTAAGTAGATTGACGGTAATAGTAACCCTACTAACTTGATAACTAAAAGCAAGGCATCTACGGCTTTTAAAAAGTTGATTAATACTAATTACTTAGAACTGTAGACTATGGAGTAGGTTGAACAAATAAACTAAGATTTAGCGTAGTGTTATAACGGTGCCATATTTTACGGACCCTAAATTTAACCAGCCAATTAGGATTTTCCATACCCGGCATAGAAAATCGCTATTGGCTTGCTTGCTACTAGCGCCTTGGCGACCCTCGCGACATATCCACCTGCTACCCCTAACGACCCTTCTCCTTCTCCTTCTCCTTAGCTCAGTATCTTTATTAGACAGTAATTGTTACAAGATACCCCGTAATACCTTACACACGTCCACCTGTTTCCACAACCTAGCAATTGGAGACCGACCACGAGACGGCAATATAATGGCAATCTATGGCATTCTGCTATATTCTGCTAAAGTCTACCAAATCCTGCTAAGTTCTGCTAGGACTACTACCTAAATCCTATTCTACTCTGTGTATATGTTAACTAAGCAACTAAGTTAATAATATATACCCTTTCTTCCCATTTCCTTACCTTCTTTCCTTACGCAACGTCTTAACTTTATTATATAGTTTATTAATCCATAAGCTCTGGTTCATATGAACCGTTATAAGCGTTATATAACTGGGATAGGATTAAAGGAGAAGCTATTGCGTATAGATAGGAAAAGCCTAGCTATTGCGTATATGCTACAAATAACAGGAATGGTACGATTTGGTTTCCTTTAGAGTTGCTCTAGTGTCGGTATATATTCGTTCCATATATTACGTGCGTAAGCACGTAATCTACGCGAGACGCGTATATGTATTATCAAGACGTGTAGATAGAACAAGAAAGAATCCAACTACACACCGCACTGCACGTATATTACGTCTATTGCACTGTGTTAAAGCATACCAACAATAACTATATATAAAAATATATTTAAGTATATAGGATGTGCGTGTATGGAAAGACCTCTTATATAAAGAAGTAAGGAGTACTTTAACTGCTACTAATTCTAATATAAAGATAGCGTAATATCTTAATTAACTTTATAGTTAACTTGCCTAACGTAGGTGATAGGGTTATAACGGTCGGCATAGTTATAACGGTGGGGCCCCACCGCCTGCCTAATTAGGCTTACTGTATTCCCAATTAAGTATAACGTACGTAATAGGGTTATAACGGTTTGGAACATTAAAATTCTGCCAGATGCCTAATTGCAGGTAAAATACTAGTAAAAAGTATCGCATAGTATTACAATATTACTGAGCAGTATGAAGCCTTTTATTTATATAAAAGAGGCTCTATATTAACATTTTATGGTGTTTCAGATGCTGATTACTCCTTAATTAACTCAACGTCGTCCATTTCAGAATCGTCCTCATCCGACACCTTATTGCCGCTTAATCTATCTAGCCCTTCCTCCTCATCCTCTTCCTGTGTAGACTGTGTAGCCTGTTGAGAATCCTTCTTTAAGGCCCTTGCAGTGTCCTGCAGAGCCCTAGAGTGAGCTGCAGTCTCTACAGCTATAGTGGAGGAGTCCTCCCACTGCTTCCGTAGCGTTGCTAGGGCCCCTGTTGTTGATTATGCCTCCTCTGCTGCTTTAGTAGCTGCCATATAAGCTTCCGGTGTCTTCTTCTTAATAGCAGCCTTGTTTACAATTATTAACACCTTCTGCGCCTTCTTTAAGCTCCTCTCTGCGTCTTTAAGGCTCCTTTTGTATTAATCTGCAACTCCTTTAGCTACCTTTGCAACGGCACGAGCCTCCTTCCTTTCTTGGACTTGCGCCTGCGCAACTATAGCTGTATTGCTTTTATTTTTTCTAAGGCGCTTCCTAGTATCTTTTGCCTACTGCTTAGTCTCTGCTATTGCTGCCTTAGCAGCGATAAGTGCTCTAGCTGATTTAGTAGTAAGAACTAATTTAGTAGAAAGCACTACCCGCCTATTCTTCTTCTTAGCTCTTCTTTCTGCAGCGCTATTGCGAAGCTTAGTATTTTCTTGTTATAGTATTTCCATGCCTTCCTCCAATAAATCTATGTGGCTTATAAGCTTTATAATAACTACATTAACTGCTTCAGGTAAGGTATCTAGGTGACGAATTATATGGCCGTACTGAGCTCAATCGGAGTAACTTTTAGGAGTCTTTGGATGCAGAGGTGAGGATAAAATCATTAATTTGTTTTAAAGGGGTGTAGTTAGCTGTGTAGATAAAGGTCTTTTTATAAGGCGCTAAAGGACTTAATTAGGGTTAAAAGGAAGAAGCCCTACCGCCTTAAAGGCGCTATTAATTAATTCTGGGGTGTATATATAGGGTCAAATCTCACCCAGAATTCTTAGAAAGTAGTCCCTATTAATACCCATAATACCGCGAGCTGCATATTCATCGACTTTGGCTAAATAAAGGCGCTTAAGTACCGAAAAGATAACAAGATCTAGAGGCTGTAGGAAGTGGGTTAAGTGAGGTGGAAGATAAATAGGTATAATCTTATAGTTCCAGCAGAACTCTACAAAGTTAATATTAGTGTGAGAAGTGTGTCTGTTTATAATAAGCAATTAATATCCATGGTGTTTAATATCTAGACTATTAATTTTAGAGGCCTCCTATGCCTCTATTTATCAGGTATGTTGTTTAAAATGTTTAAGCTACTTAAGGCCCATTTCCTTATTTAACCAGCCATTCTCTATTATCCCAATTAAACAGTCTCCTATAGCTTCCTCTGCAGTTTCCCATAGAGAATCTGTATGCTGCCATCCTTTAAAAATGACAAACGGTAGAATCGTTTGCCTATATATGCCAATTGCATCCACCTGGGTAACCTATTCTCTATTACCATTAACTGTCTTAAAATTGATGATTCTTCCTCTTAAAATAACCACCTTAGCACTAAAAGCTAAACCTATTGCAAAGCCTGTCTTGTCCATATTCCATATGTCAAATTCGTTGATATTGTATATAGTGATGACGTTGTGGTAGTTAGAAAAGAACCTCTCAACACAGCCAGGGTTGTTGTTAGCAAAAGCTCGTTCTTGATTAATTGAACGTATATAGCAGCAACGAAGCTCTTCCTGCCATTTTAGGAAATTGTACACCCACTTCTTGCCTAAAGGTTCGATTTAAAGGTATTGAGGAAGGTTAGTATGCTCCCATTTAAGCACTATCGTCGCAATCGTTCGAAGAGTGTGCTGGCGACATGGAAACCCGGCGTTAGCAAGATATATACAGTACTTAATAATTGCATATTCGCTAGGAACAGTAATGCGATTCTAGTTAGTATAGGCGATTTTATAAGGCTGTTGTTTTCCATTAAGGCGACGTCAAAATGTCTGCGGATCTACCCTATAGGCTTTTACGCAGGCTTCCCGGCTGTCATAGAGGCCAGAATGCCAGGCAGTAGTAGCAATTTGTATAGTCTTATCGCGATCAGAGTGTAGAGGCCAGCGAGGCATTATGGTGTTGATAAGAATATTTTTAATCACGATGTAAGCATTCAAAAGTTCCTCTATTTTGATTTTCCTGTTTTG